>Ga0247680_1000012_pt1 | contig 141583 bp, 135 predicted proteins | sample CNK21_metaG_FD_182803 | JGI IMG/M metagenome (GOLD analysis project Ga0247680, IMG submission 182803) | Soil microbial communities from Purdue University Martell Research Forest, Indiana, United States - CNK21 | ecosystem: Environmental > Terrestrial > Soil > Temperate forest > Bulk soil...
GCCATTTTGCCGTCCCACCACCTGGCCAACATCTTCCACGATTGGAAAACAATCGTCGCACAGCTCGCGGAACCCCCGCGCCGCCGTCGACGCTACGCCTATTGTTAAGTTAACGCTTATGGGTGCCTTCCCCGTTTCCCTTATCTGTGTGTTAATCGCTCTATTGCTCGCCCAGGTGGCCTCTCTGTAGTTCTTTTTCAGGGAGTGTACGTGCACTGGGCGAGTTTTGGCCCGGCGGCGAGTACGTCATTCACGTGGGGTTCTGTGTCCTGGTTCACATACAGGCTTCTTGTCGCAGAGAGGATCTGTCGAGGAATTCCGCGAATGCTGTCGAAGCAACGAGAGTCACCTTATCTCGTTGAGGACCCTGATCTGCAGCTCACAGGAACCAGCCGCTTTTTAATCCAGGCGTCAAGGTCACACTGTCTGTACCGGACGCACTTTGGACCAAGACGTATGAACGGAATCTCTTTCCTGAGCCAGCGCCATTGCGCAAGAGTCTCTGGGGAAAGACGGATAATTTCTGCCACTTCATCTGTAGTCAGAAGTCTGTTCACACGGGACGGGCATTCTGCTCCTTTCGCAGTTCCAGTACAAGGCCTACGATTGCATGGGGCTTGCTGATGCGCTTGGCGCATAGACCTAGTTTAGCCTCTTTGAACTCTCTGACAGCCCTGGCATTCCTGATGTGATCGGTTTCAGCATGGAAGGCTTACCGTTGAGGATATTTTCATCCGCAAGCGCGACATCGGTTCCAAGCTGTCTTGCGTTTCCACCTACCAGTTGAGATGAAGATGGCTACGGAGATGATAAGAAGGCACAAATCGAACGCACGAGTAGAATTGCCCCTCTGGTGCCGCTTGCGACTTTGCACGTCGAGATTGAGAAACCCGGTTACCGTCCGTGCCGCTGGCTGAATTAGCACAAGAACCGGGCCAAAATCTCTTATTGCTGCCTTTTGCTGCCCTGCGAATCCACCAAGTCTTTGAAAGAAAATAAGGTTATGGCGGAAGCGTGTGGGAGTCGAACCCAAACATCGTACTCCTAACTCACGGCGAATGATGACGTTGTGGCTTCCGCCAAGTTCCAATTGGAGTCTAATTGGAGTCAGTTCCCTGCCCTATTGACATCCCACTATGAACATGGTAAGGTGTGTGCATGTTGAAGGATAAGCGCCTGGTAGTTCTCATCACGACGAACCAACTAAAAGCCCTCAAAGCCGAGCAAAAGGCGACGGGTGCCGCAGTTGGCGAAATCGTTAGGCGTGCAATCGAGGAGTATCTAAAGAAAAAGTAAGAACGGGACGCGCCGGTGCTCTAACACCCACGCGCCCCTAACCCACACAAGCGGAGGTACCCGCCCATGCAAGCTGCAAGAATTGTAGTCCATCCGTCAAATCCCGTTTTCAAAGACTCCCATCTGGCGTTTGAGGAAGCAATTCAAGCTGGACGGCTCTCCGCTGATCCCGGCTCGCCCCTCTACGCCGGAAACTACATGTATATGGGGACCTGGGACGGCCTCGACGCGTTCAAGCACGTCGATACCCGGCAGTATCTTCCTAAGGTGCAGCCGTGAATCCCTCAGAGCTGCTTCGCCTGGGCCGTCATTGGCCCGGCGTTGCCCCTGAGAAGAAAGACTGGAAACAGGCAAGCAAGAGAGTCCGCTTCGCCGTCTGCGAGCATTGCGGCCTAGAACTCAACCATCACGGCATCGGCTTTGCCAGCAAGAAAGCAGCGCTGCGCTATCGTGGTGCCGTTGACCATATCGTGCCTGAGCGTCTCGCCCTGCTCATTGGCAAGAATCCTCACGAACCCCTAAACCTCATGTGCCTGGCTGCATCCCCTTGCCACGGCATCAAGACTTCCGCCGACCGCTACATCTGCGAGGGCAATGTCGCCCGCTACCTCGAAATCCTTCAAGAAAACAACTGGCCGATGGACAGGGTACATGCCGCCCTCGCGTTCTACGGGATTCGGCCATGAGTCTATCCAAGCCTCAGACTCTCACGCTAGAAAGCTGTTATCTCTTCCTCAGAACGCTGCGCCCGTTCCTGCTAAGTCTCGGGAACGAGCTGGACGCCGTTTCCCGCAAGCGCCTCGACGGTCAAATGGACCTCGCGCAGTTGAATGAAGAGAGGCTCATCCAATCATTTCCCGAAGTAGCCAACGCTGCGGAGCGTTGGAACGAAAAAGGAGCTTAAAGCCATGCCCAAATCTCACAGACTCAAAACGCAGAAGCATTCTCTTCCCGTTATGGTCCCACTGAATTTCCTGCTCGGATGTTCGCAGCAATCTCTCGACACCTACGAGCTTGCGCGGTTGGCTGAGAGCGCCGATCTGCGGAAACAATTTCACGCAATCTTCGACCGGCTCATCGAGCAATCGGCTCTGGCGATCTTGGCGCACTGGTTCAAGGAAAGTGACCGCAATTCGATCAATCAGGCTCTTGCCATTGAGGAAGACCCGGTCACCTGGGCAAAACGCCAAATCAAAGAACGCCAGCGAAGCGGGGACGACGAACTTCTCCCGCTGCCTTCGCTCCCGCCCGGTGCGGCCCATCTTGCCGCCGCGCTACGATACGCGGAAAGGAATATCGTAGAGGGTAAATGCTCCGTCTGCCCGCAACCGCTTGACCGTAACAGCATCCGCTACTGCACTAAACACCTTACAGCGGCACGGCACAGCCACGAAAAGAAAGGCAGTGCGGCCCCAGGAAGCCGCGAATATCTCTACAGCGAGGAAAGACAGCCAAGCACACACGGAAGACAGCCGGGAACGCTGGCCGCGCTCGCAATGAACCGCGAGAAGGCTACGAGGAAAGTCCTTGCCGAGCTTGGCATTCCGCCTGAGAGCGCAGCCGTGAGCCTGAACGCGGCCAAAGAATCGCTCCTGGCCCACATGCCCGACTCATGGCGTCGCGCCTTGCCTACAGCCGCGCTTTTCAAAGCCGCCATGATTCCCTCGCGCACTACCGGGCAGAACGCGATACGGGAATTGCTCTCAGAGGGCAAAATTCAGCGCACCGGCGACGGGAGCATGAAGGACGTTTTCAGGTACTTCGCAATCGCGGCAGAGAAGCCGAAACCTGCGATCTCAGGAAAGGAAAAGAATAAGCTCCTGCTCCAAACGTTGCGCGGAGAAGAACCTAGCGGGGAAATATGAACTGCCCGCGATGTGGCGCTCCGTTGCGCCCAGAAGGGCCGGGCCGAAGATGGCTCCAGTACTTTGAGTGCGATGAGTGCTGGCTGGCATTTGAGTTATTAGTAGAAAGACGCTGGGCTGCTTGCGCCAACAATCCGCGAGCTAGATTCATCCGCAACATCGCCACATTGCAGCCAGGTCGAACGCCCCGTGTAAGCCGGTTTGTCCCTGTGCTGCTTATGCTCCTGGCGTCGCTGCTCTGCTCGCCTACTCACGCGCAAGAGCGCACAACCTACGCCGTCTCATTCCATATAGTGCGCGGCGTGATCTTGTTTGACGGACAACTAAACGGCCATCCTGCTACGTTCTTGCTCGACAATTTTCTTCAAGGCTCTGATGACCGTACCTTGAAGCGTCGCTTCGTAAAACGGGCTTACCCAAACACCAAGTACTGAGGCCGTGGAATAATAGAATTTAGCCTGCACTTTAAACGTAACAGGTCCAGTGGGCATATTGGGACCGAATGGCACAATCTCCGCAAACGGGATGGACTCGAATTGGACCGCTTCCACCTTTGACGACTGGAGTATCTTCTCGATCGTGAAACTCATTAGAGGCTTTGCAACTGGTCCATTGAATACAACCTCCAGCCGCTCAACCCAGATGCCGTACTGCGACAGATTCCAGAGCTGCGCTTCCAATGTTGTTAGGTCTTGGCCTATACCGTCTCCCGTAATTCGACAGAAAAGGAGGGGCTGCAATCGACTTTCCTCTATTGAGTTTTGGAGTCTATACAAACGCCTCGCGAAGATGCCTTGCATGAAAGCGGCCACAGTAATTGCGGCAGTGAGAAGTAAGCTTCCCCAATCGCGGAGCCATTGTTTGGCAAATTCAAGCGTCGCGTGGAGGAAAAAGCGGGCGAGGCAGTCCAACATCGTGCGGGGGAGTGTAGCACAGGGTAACGCCCACAGATAACTTGCGCGGTACTTAGTTGTGTTATAGCCTCTAGCCCCAATCGCTCATGCCATTCGTGAACGCCGATGAACGGTCTAAGCACTTTGCAAGACACGGCCATGAATTTGGAGCTTCGGACGAGCTACAATATGAGGGTATGGCCGATGCGTTTATGGTTGCACCGTTGACCATAACCACAAGAGAGTGCGTCAGACCCAATCAAACGCACCGAGTGCGACTGAATATTGCGAATAAGCACTTTGGGGTAGGGATCGTGCAATCAGAGACCATCCTGACATACTACATCGCCCCCCTACACAAGGTTATCCGGCGAGGGGGAATTGTTGCTTTTTTGAGCTATGAGTGCTCGCGAACAGACCTATGAGCTATCGTTGCCCAGTTTGCATGTTTCCATCGTTACTCTATCCACCGACGAATTACCATATTTGTCCGTGCTGCAGCACGGAATTTGGTAACGACGATGCTGACTTTTCTCACCAGCAACTCCGCGAAATGTGGATAGGCAATCGAGCACCGTGGTTCTTTGGCAATCCGCCTGCGCACTGGAATCCCTGGATGCAACTGATGCAAGCAGGACTTGCTTCCTATGTACCGAAAGAATTTCGCGCGGCGAGCTTCCAATCGAGCGCCGTTCTGAGGCAGAGCGTAGCGGGGAATATTAATCTGCCTAATTATTCTAACCAAAACCTGCCTCAGATTCCCGTAGCCGCCTGAGCCATGCTCAAACCATACGTTTGCGTAGCTTGTGAAAAGGTCATCATTGCTCAGGACGGCGTGGCCTCGCTTATCGCACTTTTCAGTAAGATCATTCTAACGATTCCTGCGGGAACTGAGATTCCTCGGGATGCAGTTGCTCCGAAGGAATGGGCAGTCTTCTCCATCTGGGACCCTGAACCGGGAGACGATCTCCGCAAGTTTTTCCTCTGTACGCAGATTTTATACCCCGATGAAACGCAATTCGGACAGATTGCCAAGTCCAAATTCAACATAGAGCCGAACAAGCGATCCCAAATGAACATGCAGATTCAGGGGTTCCCAATAGGCCAAGCTGGGGAATACAAAATTCGCAGTTGGATTGAGGAAAATGACAAGAAAATCTCAGATCCGATTCAATTTGGCATCGAGGTAATCATGAATTTCACAGCCGCCCCCACAGGTGCATCCACCGTCACGCCCCCTTAGCCAGTTTCCCCGTCCGCCCCTCTCAACGGATTCCAGCTAACCTCTGCCCTTCTCACAGAGACGGTTAGTTCACCGCCGCCCGCCCGTTTCCTTGTCACGCGCTATGCAGTAATCCCGATAGGTTTTTTCATCTAGCGGGAGATTCGGTTCGACTTCCTGAGTCCGCATCTCTTCCCGCCGCTTCCGATATTCGGGGTAAGAAGTATGGTCAAGGAAATGTAGTTCTGCCTCTAGGCGAGTCTCTTCCTGCTCCTCGGCCCGGATGATCTCCTGCTCGACGCCGTAAACTGTGCTGCCCGCTGGCTTGCCCTGCCGCAACCCTAGGGCGAATTCCGCTTGCGCCTGAGTGTCCGTAGTAGTCGAGAGCACGATCTCGGAATCTTTCCTCATTGGTCCTCGCTATCCCGCCCGCTCAACATCCCCGCAAGTGAGGATAGTGGAACGCCTCGCCGCCCTATCGCTTTTCCGCTCCGCATCATGCGCTGATTGAATGCCGGCGAGTTTGTCAGCTTGGCTGCACCAGTCTTTAGGATTGCCCCTGCTGGATGCGTCACGTCTTGCATTGCGCCAGTAACCGCCGCCGTACCGCTTGGGTTTGTATTGAGCCCTACGCTTCGAGCGTAGCCGCCCGTTTTGTATAAGTCCGCCAGCTCACCAGGCGAGAAAACACTCTTGAGAAAATCGTCACCGTATCCGGCGAGATTCTTGTTCCACAGCCGGAAGTCTTTAGAGAGCATGTCATCAAGAATGATTCTCTTTAATGGCCCCTTGTCTATGCCGTAGGTGTCGAGCAAGCCCGCATTGTACGGCGAGCCGCCCGTCTGCCCTTTTTGCGTGAGCTTTTGCGGCACCTTTGACGGGTCAGGCTCTTTGAGAATCTGAGACAGCGGAGAGCGCGAGTCGTTAAAGTCCTCTTGGAGCCGCGTCCAGTGATCGTTAGCCGCTCGAAATGCATTCTCTAGTCCTGGTGTGCCTTTGGCTGCTGCCATCATTTGAGAATCAACCCCGCCCGTTAGCTGCTTAATCCATCCTTGCGCCGTGTTTGAAATTGCCAAGTCTGGCGAGCGCGAAGCGTCAAGCAGGGCGGAGCGTAGCTGCTGCGCTTCTGTGAAAGTAGCGCTCTCTGGCGCATCAACGATGTTTTGCAGAATTCCTGTTGCTTTCTTCGGGTCGAGTCCGCCAATGTCTCGCAAAAACTTAGAGCTTCCAAGAATCTTCTGTGCAATGTCCCGCACCGGCCCCAAATCAACCGTTGTGCCTTCGGCGGCCTTATCTACTGCCGAGTAGTTCTCTGTAGCTGCCGTTTGCTGCTTTTCGAGCGCTGCCTCGACGCCTTTCTGGATTGCTGCTCCCGCGCTGGCCGTGTCGGGAGTCTTGGGGGAAAAAGTGTCCATCAAGTCTTCCGCATGCGTCACGATGGCGGCTTGCTGCCCCTTAATCTGCTGCTTGACGGCCTGCCCGCCGAGCGTGGCCCGTTCTCCCGCGCTCTGTAGGTTGCGAAGCCCTACATGCTCCGTAGCCTGAGCCGCCGTCAATGGGGGCAATCCATTCTGTTCCGCGTATGCCTGTAGCTCTTGCGGGGTGAACTGCTCCGGGGGAATTGTTCCGCGTACCGTGGCGGGAGTGTTCCCTAGGGGAGCGCTTAGTTTGGCCCGTGTTGGTGCCGTAGTAGCCTCAAGCGCCGCTGCTCCGCCCGCTACCATTGCGCCACCCTGTAACCTCTTTTGCCATGCTTCGGGAGTGTTCTCCGTTCCAACCTCGATTATGTCCGCCCCACCTTTCGCCGCGAATCCCGCGCCAGCCGTGCCAGTGACCGCCCTTGCAACCGTTCCCATGGCTCCCGGTAGCTTCGTCGCCGCTCCCGCTGCCATCGTGCCGAGAGCCAACGGGGACGTGAATCCAGCCACCGTGTTTGCCGTGTCCGCACCAGCTCCAGCAAGAAATGTCTTGAGCGCTGCTTTGGTGGGGGTGTCGTTTAGCTTCTGCTCGCTGATCGTGTGTTCATCATTGACGCCCGGAATGTACGGCCCCATGCCGAGCGCGTGAAACCCAACCGCCTTGAGTACGTCCGCTGTTTTGATTCCTTCTGGCAATACAAAGTCGCCAACCGGGGTATTGACCGCATTCCATAGCTTGCCAAGAAAACTCTGATCTTTCTTCGGAGCCGCCGTCTTGGGCAAAGCCGCGCTGCTCGTTACCGTCAAGTCTGGTAGCGGTTGACTGCTTATGACTGAGAGCTGCCCGCCCATTACTGATTCCCTGCCGGGGCAATGGTTCCGTCGCGCTGCTTGTCCCATACGGAGCCGTCACTAAGTTTGTGGCGTCCTGGCCCGACGTTGGCGAGCGCCTTAGCGACGTTAGCGGGGATGGATGCTGCTCCTCCGCCGCTATTCTGTAGCAAGCCCTGGCCGACGTTGGTCTTGTATAGGCTGTTTATGTTTCCGATTCCACGGTTTAGATTGTCCTTCGCCGCTTGCGCTTGAGCGCCCGCGAAATTAACCATGTCCTTTTGCATGCTGTCGGTCCACTGATCGCCCGTCAGAAGATTCTTGACCGTCCCGGCGAATCGCTGGCCGATGTTGCCTTGCTGCAAGAGCCGCTGTGCTTCCGCTTCATTGTAGCGCTTCGTTCCGTCAGGGTTAGTCACACCAATGAGTTTGAGAAGAACACCGCGAGCCGCCGTGACGTTTCCTTGCGCCGCTTGCTGTAACGCGCTCTGTAGCTCCGTGATCTGAGACATCTTCTCTTCGTAGGGTTTGAGTACCGTCCCTTCGATCTTGTCTTGCGCGTTCTTTTGCCCCTGGAACGTCTGTGCTACTTGCTGCCGCACCTGCTCTAGCTGCATCTGGTAGGGCTGCTTCGCCTTCGCTTCCGCTCCCGCTACGGCCCCAGCTTGATTCGCCATTCCCGCCTGTATTGCCTGCGTTGCCGGGTTTCCTTGTGCGCTCTGGCCCGCGAGATAGGCGGGAGTCGGAGAGTACATCGGATTATTCGGATTCTGCTTTGCCGCAAACTCCTGCTGTCCTGTGAGAGAAGTACGGTTCCGCGCTTCCGCCTGTAGCTGTTCCGCTTTCTCTTTGGCGAGCGTCGAGCCGATAGCGAAATGGTTCGCAAACGCTTGCGCCGCATCATCTCCGGGGTAAATATGCGTGATACTTCCTGGCGCAACCCCTAACTGTCCCTGGCTCTTGACGTACGCCTGCTCCTCCGCCCCTACTTCCTTAGACCATGCTGCGAGCTTGTTTTCATCCGGCCCGTCAACGATGGACTGAATCCGGCCCCGGTACTGGTCCGCGACGGTCTGCCCGTTCTTTAACTGTTCTTCGGTTAACTTGGCGTGCTCCTGGTCCATCGCAAGCAAACTCTTTTGGAACTCAGCAATCGCCTTTGGCCCGGCCCCTTGCTTCCATGCGTTTTGTGCAAACTTCTGCCTGTCGAAGTTACCGTCCGCGTCAACCGATGCCGTAACCGCCGCGCGTATCTTCTGGTCGTCCTGCATGGCAATCGCGCGTTGCTGATTCTCCTGTTGCATACCCTGTTGCTGGAGTTGCCGGGTCTGCTGCTCCCCCATCAAGCTCTTGATCTGCATGACCCTGGCGTACGAGTCCAGCGGATTCTCCATCGGCTTTATATCGAGCGCTGGTAGTGGGATGCTTCCCATAATTAGTCTCCCTGTGCTGTTCTCAATGGCCTTGTGAACGTCTCCTCGCGCCTGCCCGCAGTGGCAACCTGTAAGCTGTCCTGCTCCTCGATGCGCTCACCAGGCCAGCGCACCCCGAGCAGACCGCATAGCCTCCACGCCAAGAACTCCGCGCTGTCGCCGTTGAACGTCTGGCGATATGGCAGCCCCACATGGAACTCTTCCTTGAGCCGAAAAAACGTCGCATCGTCTCGCCCCTCGACTATTTCCACTGTGAAGCTCTTAATTTCGCTCGCGCCCATGAATCCACCTTCCTCCGCTTGTGCCATCGTATCCGCCGCCGCAACTCGCCCCTGCTTCGCATCTGCTCCGTTCTCATTTGTGATTCGTGCAGCTCTTCGATTGTCGCCATTCCACGCCTGAGTACGATCACCTGGAGCTTGTCCGGCTCCTGCCTGTACTCTCTGCATAGCTTCTGCACCCACGTCTGACTCACCCCTAACCGCCGCGCCAAACCACGCTTGGAGCCATCCGGGGAGCCGTACTTCGCTCGCCTGTGCTCCCACTGCCACGTTAGCCGCCTGATTAGGTCCGACTCCTTAGAACAACGCCAAGGATGCAGCCAAGGAGATATCGCTCTGGCCCGCTGCAAATTCATCACGGACGCTTCGTGGGAGGGCATGTCTTAGCCTAGTTGTCACCTTTTGTGATATCCCCGCTGCTTTGCGTACATTTGCGCTTGCGAGAAACAAAGGATTTAGCACGGAGCGGCTTCCAAGTAATCGTGTTCCCTTTGATTGAAATGCGCCCATTTTTGCCGATTATCACGCTGTTATTCGTCGAATCTGCCACTGTTTCTGCCTTTTTCGCCTCTGTTCTGGCTCGTATTTCCGCAATCTCACTCGCTCCCGGTATCCGCTTCGCCACAAGGATGCCCAATATCTTGCTATGGTGCCGCGTCCATTCTCCTGGTCGTTCTGCCGCAATCTTCTTTAACTCGGCAATGAAGCCTGGAAGTATGCTCCGGAAGATATCGGTTATTGGCGAAAACCTAGCCATGCCATCACCCCGCTACGTTTCATCGTACTTCCCCGGCCTGTTTTCCTTCCGCGCCGCTGGTTCCGGGGTTATCTTACTTCCCCCTACCTTCAAGTCGTTGGCATGGCCGATTTTCCAGTCAATCGCCGCTGGCTCTACTGGCTTGCCGCCGTCCAGTAGCGTTTGCGTCCGTGAGTCTGCTGTCTTGTGAATCACCATCGTCTCTTTCGGTTTGTCCATATCTTGTTTTCCTTTCTAATTTTCGGATGTGCTCCGAATCTCATCGCCTGCCATATCGCGCAACGCGGTCCGCGTCCTCTTGTTTCTGGCGCTCACGCTTATAAGTTTGAAAGTCCACGTCTGGCGCTGATAGGTCTACCGCCTGGCGCACACTATTCCCGCGCAAAGGGGCAATCGGGGCTGGGGCAGAAGAAATTACTGGCCGCGCTCCATTGCCTTCTAGCCTCGCGCTGATCGAGCCGACATAGGCCACCGCCGCCGCCGCTGACTTGAGACCGTGCATTTTCTTCAGCTCTTCCGGGTGTTGCGCCAGATAGACCACCACTTTTTCCCCGCCGTCTATGTCTTGCAAGGCTGGAACAATCGCATTCCAGAGTCCGAGGGACATCGGTTGATCTTGCAGTTTCTTCCGAACCTCGACGGGCAAAGAATCTAAATGCACCTTTACCCGCTGGCTGAATTCCTTGCTTACCTCTGCTCTCCCCTGCTTTCCCGGCTCCCGCTTAGCCTCTTGGCCAGATTCCCCCGCAAGTCCTTCGCTGATCTCTTGAATTGCTTGTTTCCCTTGCTCCGGGGACGCGCTTGCAATCTGCTGCGCTGCCTCAGGGTTTTTGATTAAATAGGCGACTACTTCCGCCGAGTTTTTGCTCGTCCTAATCTCCCGCGCAACATCGGAATGGAATTCCGGGTCAGATTCCCCCTCCAATTCCGCCACCTTCGCTTTTAATTCCGGGTCAGCCTCTATTAGTTTCGTAACGCGCTCATGGTGAGCCGCCATCAACTCTTGATCTTGCGCCGTAAATTCCGGCGCCCCCTGTTCCGTGCTATCGGCTGGTGCCTCTTCCTCCGCTGCCTTGTCGTTTATCGCCAGCCGAACGTAACCATCCTCTGACTCGACATGCCGAGCGCCATCGCTATCAGCCTGAACCCGCGCTAATTGCTGGCGAAGCTGCTCCACTTCGTCGCGTGCCTGCCCGCGCTCCCGCACGGCTCGCTTGACTTCCCTTTCTGTATAGCTGTTGCGCCTGCTCCCATTCCCGTTCTCTTCCCTTTCGCGCTCCATCTGCACTTCTTCGGGGCCGTGGCCGTTCTCTAGCGCACGCTGTTCCTCGACATGCTCAGGTGAGTCGGTCGTACTCGTTATCTGAATCGAATCAGGCATCATTGGCCTCGATACCAATCAGCTCTTCGTGTTCGATCGCTTCCTGTTGCTCCGCTTTCAATGCCGCCGCCGCTATTTCTCTCCGGAGTTTTCGAGCTTCCCGCATGTAGATTCTTGTCTCCGCTCTAATTCTTTCGATTCTCCGTTGCGCGTTCCTGCTTAATCCTTTTTGGGGAGCTTCACCCATCCCTAGCCCCTTAATTCACTTGCTCCAGCCGCCGCATCTCCTCGACTAGTTGCTGTACCACGGCTGGAGATTCCCCCGCCCGCTCCGCATCGAGCAGGCGTTGATAGGCTTGGCTGCGCCGGTCGATTTCTTCACTCTGCGCCGTGATGCCGGGAGAGAACATTTCCAGCCAGTCAAACCCGTCTATGAGTAAGCCGTACTTGCGCCCTAGTTCGCTCATTCGGGTATTAGTCGTCTCCGTCCTTTGGAGTGGTTTCCTTTTTGCGGGCCTCAAGTATCCCCTCAAGCTCTCCAATGCTGCGCTGATACGACCCGGCAATCTCTTCCATGCGCCGATCTGCCCCCGCTCTCTCTTCTGCCAAGCGCCTATCAGCCGCCTCCCGCTCTTGTGTTAATAGTTCTTTCTGGGCTTGCCTGAGAAGAGACAATTCTTTTTGCATTCTCTGGACGTGGCCGAACATCATGTCCCCATAATCCGCCGAATATCCCCACTGTCGGAGCAAATCCGCCTTTGACCCGCTCTTAGTCCGCGATTCATAAATGTCGAAAATTCTCTGGACCGTCTCTTTGCTCAAAACTTTTCGCGCAGACTCCCATCGGCTAAAGTCCGCCTGGTCTATTCCGACCAATTCCGCAATCTGCCGCTGATTCAAGCCCGTTGCTTTCCTGGCCCACTTTCTCGTTACGCTCTTTTCTGCCACTGTCGAGCCATCGCCAACCAAAACAGAGAGTTGAATCATTTCTGGCTGCACTTTGCGCTTGTCGAGAAATTTGTCGAGCCTCTTTAACTCCGCGCTGGTTAGTTCCACTAGGCCGCGCTCGAATAAGGATAGTTTCGACGGGTTAATCTTTGCGTTAAGTGACACTTCCGCTTGAGTCCAGCCGCCCTCTATCCGCTTCGCCTTCCGGTCAAGTCCCGCCGTCTCTTCCATACCTCACCTCCGAGTTCAGGGTACGCCCGAGTGTGCCATATTACAAGATGTTTTTTCTTATTGCGTTCCATATTCTGATATGTTCCAATGGTTTTGGGATCGAGGAGAAGACCCGGCACGTCGGGGGACGTTGACCGGGCCGGGAAAGAAGAACCGAATTTATGGGCAACACTAACACCTATGGGAATCCAATACAAGCGGAAATTTCGCCCCCGACACTGGCGGAAGTAGCTCAAGCTCGCCCCCCGCGTGGCTCTGGAGCGCCGTCGCGCACCCGATCTCACTTTGAGCGCATCCTGGCCCTGCTCATCGAGCGCGGGCCTTCCGGTGTCCTCTCTTCCGAGCTGTACGATCAGCCTCATCTTTTTGGCCGATCTCCGCGCAATCGTATCAGTGAGCTTCGTAAAGACGGCCATCTGATTCAGACGGTCCCCGCTGGTGCATCCGTTGTTCGTTACGTCCTCACGCATGAAAACCCTTCACCTACCCCGCGCCCATCACCACCACGTTCATGGTCTGACGTGGTGCGCGAGCGTGATCGCAAGATTGCCGAATCGGAAACCGCGCCGGTGTTGGTGCTGACGCCATGAATTTTCAAACACGCTACTGTTTCGCTTATGCGTGGCTCCCTGAACGGCAGGGACGCGAAGCCTCTAACAAGCGAGCAAGACGCGAAGTAGCAGGAAGCATACGGGTGATTCAACGGCCTGGTGGTCTGCCGCTAAACCTGTCGTTATCCGTCCCTGGCTTCGCCATGCTGGAACATTCAACCGCATGTAAAACTGCCTGGAGGCTCCCACAGTCGGGGCAAAGCCTTATCTCGCCACAGCACCTACCTACCACCTACAAACCGCAGGATGGTGACGCGAGAACAGGACGGATGGGCCGTTTGTTTGTAACTTTGGGGTGTTTTTTTCCGCCGCCCCTTGGTTACCACTTCCCTGCTACTGCAACCCCCTAGAGGCTACTTCTGGAGCAACACCCAGGAGAAACCCCTAAGAGGCTAAGAGCATGACAGGGAAAGAAGGCGGGGGTTTGCTTCGATGATGATTTCAGGATTAGAACGCCGCCACTGCCAAAACTGCCCGCGCAAGTTTCTGGTTCTAGCTGGGTGCAAGCGGGACGTGTGCTCCACTTGTGAATCAGAGCGCCGACGAATTCGCCGCGAAGGGAGAAGTGCTCAACCTGCCGCGAAATGACCGCCGATCTCCAGCCCGATCTCGTGATACAGTCTGCCGCAGCAACGTCATCACCGCCGAGCATGGAGAGCATCCTCGTGCCACGGCGACGTTTCCAAACTGGACGTGTTTTCCAAAGAGGCAAACGGTGGGCAGGTTCCTATCGTGAATATGAAATCAATCCCCAGACCGGCAAGCGAACACGCCACACGATCACGTTCGATGAAACGATTACATCGAAGCGTGGAGCCGAATCCGCCCTTCAACCATACCTTGACGCTTACAACGCCAAGGCCAAAGAGAACGCCAAGCCAGCGCCGCCAAAAGGCGGAAAGACAGTCTGCGCCCTCATCACAGAATGGTCTGACAAGATACTCCCTAACCGCAAGCCTGGGGGAGCGCGTGCCGCTCTATCGCATATTCGGACATACATCCTTCCGCTGCTTGGAGAGCTTCACTTGCAAGACTTGAACCTTAGCCAGCATCAATCCTTTGTGACCGCAGTCGGCCAGAGGGTTGACCGCCGAAAAACTGCCGAGAATGTATATGGCACGCTTGGCTCAATCTTGAACCTTGGCAGGAAGTGGGGTTATGCGACTCCCTTAGTCCAGAAGCGTGACGTCGTATTCCCCGCTGATAAGAAGTCTCAACCGCAGATTTATTTCTTCGATGCCGACACTGCCGCGCGAGTCATCAATGCCGCGCCCTATCCATTCAAAGTCATGCTGCTGATCGCCGCCGTGTGCGGGCTTCGCATCGGTGAAGTAACCGCGTTGAAAGTCAGCAGCCTCGACTTCAAGCGGAAGCTCATCCATGTGACCGCCGCCCTAGACTATGCCACGCGGAAGGAAGGCACTCCCAAGACCGGCCCGAGCGCCGCGCCGGTATGCATGTCCGATCTGCTCACCAAACATTTGCACGATTGGCTCTCCAAGCACTACAAGACGAACGCGGAAGGCTATCTCTTCACCAATTCCAAAGGCAGGCCGTACCTGTCCGACAACGTTGTGAAGTACGGAGTTCATCGGGCAATGAAAACGTTGGGAATTGAAACCCCGAAAGGCGTGCATATCGGGATTCACTGCTTCCGGCACGGCGTCACTTCGGAGTTGCTCGAATCAGGCACGCCGATTCACGTCGTTACCCGGCTCATGCGTCACGCAGATTCCAACGTGACGTTGGAGCACTATGCGCACATCGTCGGCGATGCCGAGCGCATCGCGTCTGAGAAGTTCTCTCAGCGCATCGGGCAGAACATAGACCAATTGGAGTCAACTCCCCAATTGGAGTCAACTCCGGCAGTTAAGACCGCGTAAAGAAAGGACATGGCGGAAGCGTGTGGGAGTCGAACCCACCATTCGACCCGCGAAGGACCGAATCGCCGGCTTTGAAGGCCGGGAAGATCACCGGACCCCTTTCGCCTCCGCTGCAAGTATAGGGGTTAGACGCGGGCGGTTTCAATTGCCGCAGCCGAGACTTTGGTGCGAATTAGCGCCGCGACCAATTCATAAAGCTTCGGGCTGGTGCACACCTCGTAGTAGGGATGCGAAGAAGCCGCGCCAATCTTGCCGTCCGGCAGAAGTTCGCGGGCAAGGCTCTTGCGCAGCACAAGCAATTCCACGGATTCGCCCATCGGCACTTCGCCGTAATGCAACGTCACGTTTTCTTTGCCCCATGGCATTTCCAGCTTTGCATCCACGACGTCGAGCGAAATCTCCTCCGACAATTTCAAGAAGCCTTCTTCATTCAACTCGATCCCGTTCATATTGAACCGCACGAGGAATTCGTCCAGTTCCTCTGCTGAAGCCCCTTCCATCGCCGTTAGAAATTGATACACGCAAAAGTGAGATTTCTGTCCCGCGAGCTTGCGCTTCGCGAGCTTCGCGCAACCGGAAAGGCGGTCCGAAAGATTCAGTGCTTTGGAGATCATGATCTTCGAGTCCCCGTCCGTCCAATAGGTGGGGGCCGAACCCTGAAACGCAACGCCCACACCGAGCTCAAGCGTGGGTAGATTACTTGTCGCGGCGAGGTCGTTATAGGAATTGCATACGGACAGGATTTGGCGCGAGAGAATGCACGCCTTCGCCACGGACCGGGCGTATGTTCGGGTTGACTCGGTCTCAAAGATTGCCAGGATCACTGCATCGCCTTCGATGAATACTTTCTTAGCTCCAAAGCGATCCAACAGCTTCTTAACCGGCTCGTGCAAATTCAAACTGAAGTGCGAGGCCGGGCTCAACCCTCGTGCCAGCAGGTCTTGGGTCATTCTTGTGGAGCCGCGCACGTCCGCCTTAATGATCACATGCGAGACGACTTGGTCCTGTTGAGACTTGGCTTCTTCCTGCAGGACACACTCATATAGCCGGTTGTTCAAGCGGGAGAGTTCCCGCGCCTGCTCCGTGGTCACCAGGTGAATGCGTTCCATGCAAGTAGTCAGGTGCTCCGCGTCACGGAGATCCCGGCGCAATCTCAAGAAATCTGTCGCAAAACGGAGCACTAATCCATGGATTTCCTCTCTTGAGTAACGATGAATTTTTCGTGAGAGTTCTTCTATAGGCTTCAGCGACAACTGTTTGGCAGGGACATGTTTAAGCACCTGCTCGACTTGCTTCATCTCGTCTTTGGAAACCAGCGCTTTGCGGAGCTGCTGCAGGTGGACGGGTGGACAATAGTCCTTGGCGATCGGGCGGATTTCATAACTCGCCAAAACGTGATAAAGGACATCCTGCTGCTCCAGGCGGTCAACAAGTTGCGCAAGCAGGGCCGCTCTCTCGCCGGCTTCCGTGCTTGAGGCCGACGCATCGAAGAGCCGCTTGGCGTTTTCCGGATCATTCAGGTAGTCGCCGAGCCGGCCTTTGTAGTCCTTGTTGAAAAAGTCGAGCTTCTGTTTCGCTGCATCGATCTGTGGCCCCATCTCCTCGAGCTTTACTTCCTGATGCTTTAAACGCATCTCCACATCGCTCAACGACGCCTTCAAATTCGACGGATCGGTGGAATTCAGGAATTTGTTTAGGAAGCTTTCTCCACGTTCCAGGCGCTTGCGTGTACTCTCCCGCTGCTCTTCAAGGCTTACAATTTCAGAACGCATCGCTGCCGCTTGCTCGAGCAGCGTGTTATGCGCCTGGTTAGCTTCGGTGAATGCGGGGTCCTGGCCGACAGTGAGTCCCGCCTCACAGAGAAACTCTTGGAAGAGCGTATCCATGGCCTCGAAACGGTCAGGGTCTCGGGCGTAATTTCCCAGCAATATGTAATGCTCCAAGAAATAAACATCGTCTTTTCCACCGTCGAGAAAAATAAGACGATTCTTGAGGAGCTCGTAGAGCGGCGCAAAATCCTCGCCGAAAAGTGCCCGGCGCGTCTTGGCAATTACGTTCTCCTCGATGTCAACCACCATCTGCGCAACTTGCTGTCCGACGCCGCGAATTATTTTCCGCCGGGCCGCTTGCAATTCGGACAGCCGTGCTTTGATCACATGCGCCTGTTGGCTACGCTCAAAATACTCGCCCCGCTGTCGAACCCATTCCTTCCCTTCCAGGATCAGGTTGGTGAATTGATTGGTGAGCTCCTGAGAGAGGAATTTCAGGAGGGCGAGACGGAAAACGAGGTCAATCTCGATATTTTTGTGATATTTGGCTTGCGTGAGCGCACTTTGCAGAAGGTCCGTCAGCAGCTTGCGAAACGCTGAATTGTCCAAACTCTTGACGGTTCGTAGTTCGATGCCGGAAAAATACGTGGCGCTGGTGGTCTGTCGAATCAAATCAAACAAATAGTCGCGTGCCGCCTGGACAAACTTCGGGCTAAGGAATACATCGTGGTGGATATTGTCCACACCGATGGACAGCGATCCCATAGGGATCGTGACGTTATAGCTCTTAAGTTCGATCCGGGCCGCTTCTGCAACGCCAAGTGTGAGAATTTCGTCCGCCATGCACACTCCACCAGAAGGGGCTCTAACCAACCTAGCAGCGCCCGGGTGGTGCCGCAACAGAACTGAGCAAAGTGGTAACGAGATGGTAAGGAGCGGGCCGCAAGATTAGACAAACAGGGGGGTTACCGGCAGGAGTTGCCTAACAGAATTACGTGACATTACGCGACGCTGATGCGCCGGGCGTTCCCGCCTTGGTGTTCGAGTCGAATGCGGATTTGAGGCCACGGCGACTGCAACGGAAAACGCTCCGACCATTCCAGAATCACGACAGCTGGCTGGGCAAAGATGTCTTCCAAACCCAGCGTTTCGAAATCGTGGAAGCTTTCTATCCGATACAAATCGGCGTGGTAAACCTTGGCAGGCTTTCCGTAAACATGAACGAGTGTGAACGTGGGACTCGTGACTTCCTCCTCGCGAGCAGCTCCTAAGCCCGCGACGATGCCCTTCGTCAGCGTGGTTTTCCCACTTCCGAGTTCGCCGCTCAACAAAACAAGGACCGGTGCGGTAAGCCGCTTCGCAAATTCGCGGCCCCATATCGTCGTCTCTTCCGAGGACTGCGTGATGAACTCCTCAGGCACCGAACTGAATCTCCCGAAGGAGGCATTCCCTGGCTTCCGGAATAAATTGAGCAACCTCGTGCGCGAGAACTCCGGAAGGCTCTTTTTGCAGAGCCAGTAGGTCCGCTGCGGTTCCATGCAAAAAAACGCCTAACGCCAGAACGCGCAGCCAATCTTCTGTGCCAAATTGCGCGGTCAGCGCCGCAAGAACGCCTGTAAGCACATCACCGGTGCCGCCCTTGGCAAGGCTCGGTCCACCTGTTGTGTTGACCAAGGTACGACCATCAGGGGCAGCGAGGAGCGTGTGAAAGCCTTTCAAAACGACATAAGCATTACAGCGGCGTGCGGCCTCCGAAGCGAATCTTAGTCGATCGGATTGAACTGCGGAAATCCTTATTCCCAGGAGCCGAGCCATTTCACCGGGATGGGGAGTTATGGCAAGAAAAAGTGATTTGTGTTCCCGGAGGACTTCGGGTTCTCCCGCAAAACAGTTTAGGCCGTCGGCATCGAGTACGATGGGCAACACCGATTCATGTACGAGGTGTCGAATGGTTTGTTGTGCCTCGGGATGTCTGCCGACTCCCGGGCCGATGGCAAGGACGGTCTTACTCTCAAGAATTTTCCCGAATCGTCCGGAACTAAGATTGGAAGCAGCGATCGATCCGTTACCCGTAGATGCCAGGGGTTCCGTCATGTACTCCGGATGAGCTGAGGCAACCACTGGCAACGCAACATCCGGACAAGCAATCGTGGTCAAGCCAGCCCCAGCACGCATGCAAGCATAACCAGCCATAACTGCGGCGCCGGATTTTCCGAGTGAACCCGCCACCAATAAGACGTGTCCGAAGGTCCCTTTGTTCGAATCGGCAGCTCGAACCAGGGGCATCGAAGCAAATTCATCGGGTCCGGCCCAGCGCAAAGTTCCTTTTCCCGTTTGCTCGATCAACTCCGAGGGAGACCCAATGCTCACGACTTCCAGCGCACCGCACGTCGCAGCCGCCACAGAAACCAGTTGCCCAATCTTAGGGGCAGTGAACGTTACAGTCCGGTGTGCAAAGAGCGGCGTTCCGTCCGGCGATTCATCATCGGCCGGTAATCCTGACGGCGTATCCACAGCCAAAATCAATCCCGGCCAAGCAGCGGTCGCTCCGCGCGATCGTGCGTTTACGGCGCCAATCGCTCGTTTAATCATCCCGCCGGCCCCACCTCTCAGACCAGTGCCAAGCATCGCATCCACAATTACGTTCGACGCGCAAATGCCTGTCCAGACGCGCAGCCAATCCGCCTCTTCTTCGACAATTTCTACCTCTCCTCCGTCCTTGAGCCACCTTGCCAAGTTCTTCCCCGCATCTCCGTGCACATCCTCGTGCTTCCCAAACAAAATGACTCGCGTTGTTAGTTTTCTTTCCTTCAACAATCGTGCTGCAACAAACCCATCCCCTCCATTGTTTCCTTTTCCGCACAAGACACACACGCGCACGCTGCCGCGTCCCTCAACAAACCGCAACACGACATCCGCAGCCTTCTGGCCGGCATTTTCCATCAATTGGGTGCTGGGAATGCCAAAACGCTCGGTCGTTAGTCGGTCGACCTCGCGCATCTCGGCTGCAGTCAGGGCTTTCATTTGAAAGAATTCACACGGCGCTCAGAGCATCCAACCGCCGCTTACGTTTAAGATCTGCCCGGTCACGTACTCGGCATCGTCAGACACAAAATACGCGACGGCAGCCGCCACATCCTCGACCGTGGGAGGACGCCCAATCGGGAATCGCGCATCGCGGATTCGGCGCGCTTCGCTCAGGGATAGCTCTTTCTCATCGATACTCGACGGATTCACAACGTTTACTGTGATTCCGTTCTTTGCCTCTTCGAGCGCCAGCGAACGCGAAAGTGCCACGACAGCTGCTTTGGCCGCCGCATACGCGGAAATCTTCGCCTGCCCGAACGCCCGCTCCGCTCCCACCGCCCCGAGGTTGACGATTCGGCCCCAGCGTCCACGCCGCATGTGCGGTAACGCAGCACGGCTTACGAACACCACACTTGATAGATTCGAAGTGAAAATGCTTTGCCATTCCTCCAGAGAAGATTCCGCTAGAGTGCCCCACCGAAATCCGCCTACGTTGTTGACCAGAATATCTATTCGGCCGTAGCGGTCTGCAACGGTTTCGACGAACTGCTCCGCGCGCGCCGCGTCCGTCACGTCCGTTTCCACGGCAACGCAATCCGCGCCGCTGGCCTGCAATTGGCGGAGTGCTTGTTGCGCAGCCATTTTGTTCGAACGGTAGGAAATCGCGATCCGTGCCCCCTCTTGCGCCAGCCGAACGGCAATGCCTTTTCCGATCCCCCTGCTTCCTCCGGTTATCAGCGCGACCCGATTAACAAGCGTCATTCTTCTCCTTGAAAACTTCTCCTGGGAAACCTGCCAGTATAGCCCAGCCCCGAAACACGCACTACCTGAGACGCGCGACGACCACGGTCATGTCGTCCGCCTGCTCGGGCGTGCCGGCCCACTCTTCCGCGGCCATCATCAGTGCTTGCCCAACCACTTGCGGAGCGGAGCCTTGGACGCGAATCGCCGCTTCCCTCAATCGGCGAACGCCGAATTCCTCTCCATAAACATTCTCGGGCTCGACCAGCCCGTCACTATATTCCACAAGCAGGGAGTTCGGTGGAACCTCGACTGTGCCTTCCTCATAGACGTAGTCTTCCATTACCCCGAGAACCATTCCCCCTTTGTCGAGGTGCTTTGAAGCGCCGTTCGAAATCAAAAATCCGGGCAGATGCCCGGCGTTGGTATAGCGCAGTATCCTTGTCGCGCTATCGTATACGGCGATGAAAAACGTCGCGAACCGGTCGTCCGCCGTGTTTCGTACCAGGTGCATGTTCAATCGCGCTACAAGTTCGGCTGTACTCATCAACTCGCTGCCTGGAGACAGAAGCTGGCTTCGCAGCGCAGCCTGCAGGCTGGCCATCAAGAGCGCCGCGGAAATTCCCTTCCCCGAAATATCCGCCAGGGCAATCGCGAGGTGGGTGGGGCTGAGTTGAATGAAATCGTAATAGTCGCCGCTTACTGTTCGGGCAGCTTTGCAAATCGCTTCGAGCTCGACGCCTCCAACCGAGGGCAGCTTCTGCGGAAAAAGCTGGTTCTGCACCTCACTGGCGATCGAGATTTCATTTTCAAGTCGCTGCCGCTTTTTTGATTCTTCCAATAAACCGCTGATCGAGCCCGTCATGTCATTAAAGGATTCACCCAAAACGCCCAGCTGATCTCTGCGCTCGATACGCACGCGATGCGTCCAATCACCGGTTTTCACATACTGAGTCGCGTGATACAAATCGCTCACTGCCTTGGTGATCCGGCGAGTCATGACGATTCCGGTGATTAGGGCTGCGATTTCAATCAGTAGAAAAATGACGCTGATAGCTATAAATAGAACTTTGTAGAAATCGCTTAATTCACCCAGAGAGGAGAAAATACGGGCATTCAGTCGCGAAGGACGCGCATTAAAGGTGACCAGCACAGGCCGGCGCGGATCAAACATGCCGCCGGTGCCTACATATGCCGCATCAAGCCGGGACAGTCCGGTGATAATCGGATCGATCCAATAGGATGCTGGGTAGAGTGTCCTGTTTCGCGCCAGAATTCGCCCCGTCGTTTCATACTCGAAGCTGCCTGAGTTATAAAGGATTCCTTGCCGCGGGCCGCCCTCAAATCGCCTGGTGAGATTTACCTGGATGGCTCCAAGATCCGGGGCAATGGTCGCCAGGAATTCCGGCGTGACCCGCACGCGCAGGGTGACTACGCGAACGCGCTTCGGCTCTTGCATGGCTCTGATGCTCATCAAGTAGAGGGTGTCAGTTTCTTCTACCAAACCCGCGTACGAGTCCTTCCCGTCACCCGCCATTTTTCGCAGCAAAGCCGCATTGTCCGAGAAATCGATGCTTAGACCAGAGAGCTCCTGGTCGTGAACCATATGTGATTGTGCCGCAAGGACATCCTCCGAATCGTGCTCTGAAACTCCGCTTGGCAATGTTCGGTGTGCGGCGGCAATGTGCTCCGTAATATCAGCCAGAGTAGCGACCCGCCGCTGAATGTCGTCGTAGAGCAAATAGGCGCCTAATTGCGAATAGAGAATTTGGCCCGTTAGCACCACGAGCGTCACGATAAGAAGGATGGGTACAACTGCGATGAATAGATAGGCAACGATTAAGCGGTTGCGCAAGCTCCATAGAAGCCGCGTTCGCCACCATCCGGCAAGGCGAATTAGAACGTAGACCGCCGAGAGAATGGCAAAAAATCGGAGAAAGTTTGCGAACCCGCTTCTGAGATCGAGAATGCCACAAATCGCCCCCCCGAGAATCAGCGCAACCGCAATAAGGTCGATCCGCGAGAGGCGGCGCCACGCGTTTCGGAGGTTCGCAGACAGAGCAGTCATCGGGCGGTCGAGAGAAATACTACTTTACCTGAAGAACTCTGGCGCGCGCAGCGCAAACGCATCACGAGAATAAGGGCATTCCCGCATGCACGCCCCTCACGGAAGCTTACTTCACGGCATTGCGCACTCGGCTGTGTCTTACGCCGTACGTGAAATAGATAACCAGGCCAATGATCAGCCAGACCACTAACCGAATCTGCGTCAAGTAGGAAAGAGAAACGATGAGCAGCCCGGAAAACGCGATCGCGAGGATTGGAACCAGCGGCACCATTGGGGTCTTAAAGGGCCGGTTCAGATGGGGATGTGACTTTCGCATCACCCAGACTCCAGCGCTCACAAGCATGAAGGCGAGCAATGTCCCAACACTGGTCATTTCATCAAGGACATTGAGCGGAATCAGCGTGGCAAGTATGGCCACAAACACGCCGACCACGATCGAGCTAAGGTACGGTGTCCTGAATCGAGGATGAATCTTGCTGGCCCATGGCCATAGCAGCCCGTCGCGCGACATCGAGTAGAATACGCGCGATTGTCCAAGGAGCATAACCAGCATCACCGTCGCAAGTCCGCCCAGCGCACCCAACTCCACCATGTAGGTTGCCCATGGATGTCCGGTGGCCCTCATGCCGACAACGACCGGGTCCGGCACGTTCAGCTGACTATAGGGAACGAGATGCGTTAACAGACCGGAAACCAGAATGTACAAAATTGTGCAGATTACCAGCGACCCCAGTATGCCGAGCGGCATATCCTTTTTCGGATTCTTGGCCTCCTGCGCTGCGGTCGAAACTGCGTCGAAACCTATGTAGGCGAAAAATACGACGCCCGCTCCACGAAGGATCCCCGACCATCCAAACTCCCCGCGAACCCCAGTGTTCTTGGGAATAAACGGATGCCAGTAGTTCGGTTTCCACCCGTGCGTGGCCAGAAACCAGGTCGCCAAACCAATAAACATGCACACGACCGCGACCTTTAGAATCACAATGGCTGTAGTGAAGTTAGCCGATTCTTTGATGCCGATCACCAAGATCGTAGTGATGACCATGATGATCAGAAATCCGATGTAGTCATACTTTAGATGCATAGCTACGCCAAGGAGAGTGAAACTCGACTCCGGCGGAGCCGGCAGATTCCATCCGAGGTCGTGCATAAACGCGCGAAGGTGCCCGCTCCAGCCAACCGCCACCGTTGCGGCCCCAAACGCGTACTCAAGGATGAGGTCCCAACCGATGATCCACGCGACCAATTCCCCGAGTGTCGCGTACGAGTAGGTGTACGCACTTCCCGCAATTGGAATCATCGAGGCGAATTCCGCGTAGCAAAGGCCCGCGAACGTGCATGCGATACCAGCGAGCACAAACGAGATGATAATCGCCGGCCCCGCGAACTGGGCCGCTGCCTGGCCTGTGATTACAAAAATGCCGGCCCCGATGATGGCTCCGATTCCGAGCGTTACCAAATTCAAGGGGCCAAGGGCGCGCCTGAGGCTGTGCTCTCCAGTCTCTTCCGACTCCTTCATCAGCACTTCGATCGACTTCGTCGCGAACAAGGGGTTGCCCATGCAACTCCTCCTTTTCGGCGTTCTGCGCCCGGCTTCCGATGCCTGTTTATCCTGCCAAATTGGCTTTGCACATTGTAGGGGCGCAGCCTGCCGCGCCCTACAGAAAAATAACAGGACTTAGCCCTTTGCCTGCGCTGTCCGGCCCGCGCGTCGCGACCACAGCCAGTATACTGGCAGCCCTAACAGCACAATAATCAACCCTCCGCCAGCTGTTTGTGTCTGATACAGAAGGAGCACGATCATGATGACCGTCGCTGCGACAATGTAGAGAAGGGGCACGAAGGGATACCCAAATGCGCGATAAGGTCTCTCCGCATCGGGGCGTTTCCGTCTCAGAACAAAAATTCCTATGATCGTCAGCACGTAAAACAGCAGAACGGCAAACACAACATAATTCAGCAAATCGCTGTACAAATTGCCATAAGTGACCACTCCGGAGGCATCTACGCGCCGCGTGCGCAGTAATATTAGTACGGTTATCCAAATGCCCTGATAAATCAGCGCGCTATGCGGTACGCCCCTCTTGCTGAGCTTGCCAGTCGATTTGAAAAACAGACCATCGCGCGCCATCGCGTAAGAAACGCGCGCCCCGGCAAGGATCAGCCCGTTATTGCAGCCAAATGTCGAAATGATGATGGCCACGGCCATAATCGCCGCACCTGGAGCTCCAAAAATAGTGTTCAGGGCGGCTGTGGCCACTCGATCATCAGGAGCGGTCTGAATCTGAACAAGTGGCATGACGAACAGATAGGCAAGATTTGCCAGGCAATAGAGCACAATGACGATACAAGTGCCGAACGCCATCGAAAGCGCTACGTCGCGCTTCGGATTTTTCACTTCGGCTGCCGTAAACCCGATGTTGTTCCACGCGTCAGCGGAAAACAGCGACCCGACCTGGGACACCCCGTATGCAACAATCAATCCAAACACTCCGCTGGCAGCCGTGACTGTCGGTACCAGCCCGCGCAGGAAACTGGCGCCTGGTTCGATTGGTTGCGCTCCGCGGATGGCCCAAAGATGCGAAAAATTCTCAGCAATCGCCCCTGCATTTCGCCCCACAAAAATACCTAGCAATATCAATCCGACCAGCGACAACGTTTTCGCGCTGGTGAAAATGTTTTGGATCAGCTTCCCGAGTCGCACCCCAAAAGTGTTCAGAAAGGTGATCAGCACAATCATCAGAATGCCAACGAGTTGTTGGATGGACAGGCTTACAGCGAATTTCGAGCCCACTTCGATCGGAGGGACAATCCAGGTCGTCGGCGAAATGGCGGGAATCAGAACTCCCAGGTATCGTGCGAAACCCACCGCTACTGCGGCAATCGTCCCGGTCTGGATCACGAGAAACAGGGTCCACCCGTACAGAAACCCCCATAGAGGCGAATAGGCCTCGCGCAAATAGACGTACTGGCCGCCGGCGTGAGGAAACATCGCGGCAAGCTCGCCATAAGAGAGCGCCGCGGATACGGTAAGCAGTCCCGTCAGCACCCAGGTCAGCATCAACCCGCCCGGCGAACCGGTCTGCCGCGAAATATCCGCCGCGACGATGAATATGCCGGAGCCAATCATCGACCCGACCACAATCATCGTGCCATCGAACAGACCGATGGCGCGCACAAATCCGGCCTCATTTTTTGCTGTGTTCTGTGGAAGTGGATGTGCCGTATCGGCCATTCGCGGTATCCTTCAGACTGTCGCCGCGAACTTCGCGGATTCGAGCGCCCCGATGTACTGCCTTGCGCGCTGGGCCGGATCGCGGGCGCTCAATATTCCACTAATTACCGCGACGGAGTCAGCGCCTGCCTCAATAAGTGCCGAAGCTCGTTCCAAAGTGATTCCGCCAATGGCGACAATCGGCTTGTCCGTCAGCGGCCGAACGCGACGCAGTAAATCTGCACCTACCACCGGGTCCGGATTTGCCTTTGTGGTAGTAGTATAAATAGGACCCACCGCAATATAGTCTGCCGAACTGGCCGCCGCACGTTCGAACTGTTCCATGTTGTGTGTCGAGACGCCAACCAGCTTGTCAGGCCCAGTCACTCGCCGCGCCTGTTCGACATCCAAATCTTCTTGTCCGACATGCACGCCGCTCGCGCCAGCCAGATACGCCACATCGGGACGGTCGTTCACAAAAAACAAAACGCTCCGGGGACGCAGCATTTCTGATAATCGACGAGCGGAATCGAGATTCACCCGTGCGGGTACAGCCTTGTTCCGATACTGGAGCAATCGAACTCCAGAATCGGCCAGGCTCAGGGCGTAATCTCTCTCGGGAGAAGTAATCAACGCTGCGTCTAGTATCACATACAGCCTGGGGAGGACAAGGCGCATAGACAATTACTTTCCGGTTGAACCAAGCAGCCGTTCAATGAAGTGCGTATCAAAGCGGCCCTCGGCGAATTCAGGGTCCGCTAGTATTCGTCGGTGCAGAGGGATGGATGTCTTGATCCCTTCGATGACGAACATCTCCAACGCCCGCTTCATTCGTCCAATGGCTTCGGCACGATCCCGGCCCTTGACGATCAATTTCGCGATCATCGAATCATAGTACGGCGGTATTACTGCGTCTGCGTAGGCAGCGGAATCCACGCGCACCCCCGTCCCCCCTGGCGCCTGAAATGTCGTGATGCGTCCGGCGGAGGGTACAAAAGTGTCCGGATCCTCGGCATTTATGCGGCACTCTATGGCATGCCCGGAGAAATTCATCTCGCCGACGGCGTCATCCAGTCCTTCTCCAGCCGCGATTCGAATCTGCGCCTTGATCAGGTCCACTCCAGTTACTAGTTCCGTCACCGGATGCTCTACCTGAATTCGCGCGTTCATCTCGATGAAGTAGATCGAGCCATCCTCATCCATCAGGAATTCGACCGTACCGGCATTCGTATACCCAACCTTCTCAAGAGCACGCACTAACTTTGTGCCCAGGTCTTTCCTTCGCTTGGCATCCATGACGGGCGAGGGTGATTCCTCTACCAGCTTCTGGTGTCGCCGCTGAATGCTGCACTCCCGCTCACCCAGGTGAATGACTTTGCCGTGCTGGTCTCCCAGGACTTGAAATTCGATATGCCGCGGATGCTCAAGGAATTTCTCGGCGTAGACGTCCGGGGTACCAAAAGCCTGCTGGGCCTCGCTGCGTGCGGTCTCGTAGGCGTTCAGCAGCTCTTCCTGCTTATGCACGACTCGCATCCCCCGACCGCCGCCGCCTGCGGAGGCTTTGATGATCAGCGGAAAGCCAATCTTCTTGGCCTCTTTGGCTAGCTGCTCTTCCCCTTCCACGACGCCGTCACTTCCCGGAACAGTGGGCACTCCCAACGCCTTCATTTCCCGCCGAGCCCGGTCCTTTTCTCCCATCATTTCAATGACTTCGGGAGTTGGCCCGATAAAAGTGATTTCTGACGCTTCACATACCTTTGCAAAATTGGCATTTTCGGACAGGAATCCGTATCCCGGATGGATTGCGTCCACATTGGTGATCTCAGCCGCGCTGATCACTTGAGGAATGTTCAGGTAGCTTTCGCTGCTTCGGGGCGGCCCTATGCACACCGCCTCGTCCGCAAACCGGACATGCAACGAATTCCGGTCCGCCTCCGAATAGACTGCGACCGTGGAAATTCCTAGTTCCTTGCAGGCACAGATGACCCGCAGCGCGATTTCCCCGCGATTGGCCACTAGGATTTTCTGGAACATGGTCGAAGGCGCCAGCTACCGCTTCCGGCTGGGACGGATGCCGAAAAGCGGCTGGCCGTATTCCACCGGCTGCCCGTTCTCGACAAATATGCGAATCAGTTCACCGCTTTCGTCCGACTCAATCTCATTCATCAGTTTCATGGCTTCGACAATGCACAGGGTTTGCCCAGACTCCACATGCACACCGACCTTCACGAATGCCTCGGCGCCAGGGCTCGGAGCTTCGTAGTACGTCCCCACAATCGGTGACTTGACTAGGTGTAGGTCCTCGGTTGCCCGTGGCTCAGGTGCTGACGCAGCGTTTTGGGAGGCGGGCGTCTGCCTCTCCATCGCTCCCGGGACAATAATCTCGGGTACTCCCATGGACCGCGTGTAAATGGGCGCTCCAGCCGACGGTTTCTTCAGCCTGATTCGCAGGTCACCTCTCGAGTATTCAAACTCCTCTAGATTGTGCTCGCTCATGAATCGGAGGAGTTGCTCGATTTGCTGAACTTCGGGACTGGCTATGGAAGAGCTTTCACTTGCTTTCGAGGGCTGTTTGCGTTTCATGCCTTTGTTAGAGCTCGATGAGATCCCGCGGTATGCGGGTCAGTACTTCCGTCTTACCGGGATGCACTGCGACGTCGTCTTCGATGCGAATTCCCCCGACTCCCTCCATGTAAACCCCAGGTTCAATGGTAACCACGGACCCCGATTCTAGCCGTGTTTTTTGACCCCGCGCCAGCCGGGGATCTTCGTGCACTTCCAAGCCGAGCCCGTGGCCCGTGCTATGTGTGAAATGCCTATCCAGTTGATAGCCGGCCAGAACCTGCCGCGCAGCTGCATCTACATCACCGCAGCTGACCCCGGCCCTTACCGCCGCTATCGCCGCGGTCTGCGCTTCAAGGACCGCCATATACCATCTTTTTACTCGCGCGGGAGCCCGTCCGACGAACATCGTCCGCGTGATGTCGCTGCAATAGTGCGCGAGTATAACACCCAGGTCTAGTACCGCCAACTCATTTTTCCTCAAGCGCTTGGCGGTTGGCCGCGCGTGCGGTAACGCGGACCGCTCACCGAAAGCCACGATAGTCTCAAACGCCGCGCCGGACGCTCCACCCATCCTCATCTGGTATTCGATCTCTGCGGCGATTTCATTCTCCATTACGCCGGGTCTCAGCAACTTTAAAGCTCCCGTGAGGACATCCCCGGCTAAGATAGCAGCCTGGCGCATCCAGGCTAGTTCAGAAGGCTCTTTTCGGCCTCTGAGACATTCCACCAATCCAGCCGCCGGTATCCATTCAGTACGCGCCCCTGTGGCTTTTCGAAGCAAACGCAGCTGCGCCACAGATACACGGAAAGGGTCGAACCCCACTCGTCTAGGGGCGCGACTTCGAAGAAGCTTTCCCGTGGACTCGGCTAAGGACCCTTTCTGCTCCAAGAATCTAACTGAATTAGCCTCCTCCCGGGCTTGCGTAGTGAACCTCCCGTCGGAAATCAGGGTTGTTCCGCGAGGAGTCACAATGAGCAGTCCTGCCTCTCCGGTGAATCCGGTCAAGTAATACCAGTTCGCCGGAGAAGTGACCACTAAAGCATCCAACTTTGCCTTCGAGATCGCTTCGGCGATAGCATTTCGCCGCTTTTGAAAGGGCAAGCTCATAAATGAAACGAGGAGACCACAGTCTCCTCGTTTCCGTCCTCAGTCTAATGTGTTTTCGTGCGAATTACCCCGGAATAATCCGCGGGGTCAGGAAGAACAGCAGCTCTTGCGACTGGATCGAAACCGTTGTCCGTTTGAAGAGGTTCCCGATTAGCGGCAGGCTGCCGACAATGGGAACTTCCTGGACGTTTCGATTCTGCGTAGAAACGATGATTCCGCCGATGACAACAGTTCCGCCGTCAGCAACCAGTACCTTGGTCTGGGCCGACTGCGTATCCAAGGCCGGAATACCCTGTACCCGTGGAATGCCTTGATCGATCTGGGTGTTCTCCACTAGCACATCCATGAAGATCGTGCCGTCGGCTGTAATCTGTGGGGTCACTTCCAGCTTCAACACGGCATCGATGAATTGCACCGAAATTGTGTTGTTGATGGTCGTCTGAATCGGCAACTTGACGCCCTGTTGCACTATGGCCTTTTCGTTGTTTTGCGTGACGATGCGCGGCTTGGATAGAAGTTTGCCCACGCCCTTGGCTTCCGCGGCAGTGATGAAAAAGTCGACCGCGAAATTCGGCGAACGGTGCGAGAAGCCGAAGCCGCTCGTAGGTACGCCCGCAGCAAAGCTCGTATTCAGCGGAGTACCTGAAGTGATGCCATTGCCGCTCTGTGTTCCTTGGGCGCAAGTGAAGGGGGAAGGAGGAATTCCGCCTGTGACGCCGCTGCAGCCCACCGCCGGGTCGCCCCCGAAAGTGCTGCGGCCGCCGGTAGTGGTTCCCGCAAATCCAAGTTCCGTGCCGAGATCCTGCGCAAAGGAGCGCGAAGCCGATATCACGCGGGCTTCGATTTCCACCTGCTGTGATTTGCGATCGAGTTGATGGATCAGATTGTCGATGGTCGGGATCACCGACGGGATATCACGGATAATGAGCTGGTTCGAGCGGTCATCTGAAAGAATATCTCCGCGCGAACTCAGGAATTTCTTGAGCGTATCCTTCATGGTCGACGCTTTTGCATAACTGAGAACGCGCGTCCACGTCACGGGAGCAACCGCTTCCGACTGCGCCTTCTCGAGGTCTCGTTGGGTCTCCGCTTCCCTCTTCAAAGTGTCGCGTGTAGCTATCCGCAACACGTTTCCGTTGAGCTGCTTGTCCAGGCTGTTGTTCTGAAGAACGATGTCCAGAGCCTGATCCCAGGGGACTTCATCCAGCACGATCGTCAGCGACCCTTTGACGGCCGGATCTAGGACCACGTTCAATCCGCTGATCTCATGAATCAGCCTGAAAAAATCCCGTAAATCAACTTCTTTCAAATTTACTGAGATTGGTTCTCCCGTGTACTTTCCGGTTGGAGGTACTGCTGCTGTTGCCGGCGCCTGCTGCTCCTGGCCCGATGATGCTGCAAGCGTACTCGCAGCCGCACTCGACTGTTGTACCGCTTGCTGGGCTGCCGCTTGAGCATTCACCGGTCTCGCTGGCTCATTCTTCTCGCCGAACGATGCCAGGAAGACTGAGGGCTGGGTCAGTTCGCCAGGCAACGCAAAGCGAGGAGCGGAAATCCGTAGGGCGTTTGACGGTCGCGTATTTGCCCGCGGAACAGCTGCAGAATAGTTGAATCCCGCGCGCATCTTCGTCTCGCTCGTCGAAGATAACGTCTGAGGATTCGACGGCGTCGCGCTTGGCGCTTCCAGCTGAGCGTCAAAGAAGATCACCACCGCCGTCCCATCATGGGAAATCTGATACGGCGACACGCTCGTCAGGTCCACCACCACCCGTGCGACGTTTGCGCGGTACTGGCCCAGCCGCACGTCGCGGACAGGTTCCGACACGCCCGGAATAACAGTCTTATTCACCGCCATTCGTGCGCCCGAGAAATCCAGCACTAACCGCTCCGGATTCTGCATACGCGTGGCATGGACGTCGAGTCGCCCTTCGCCCTCCACTCGCACACTGGCGCGTTGTGGCGCTTGCGTTATAGCCACGCTCGAGATCACCGCGGATGTCGCGGTCGCGCCGGCTGGCTCCTGCGTCTGAGCGAGCATCGGGCTTGCGCCCACAACTGCGCTCGAGAGGATTAAGCAGCCACACCGAAAGGCGGGCCAATTCGTCTTCATTGCTGTTCTCCTGCACTGGAGTAAATTCTCTTGTTCACTTGGCGTTCCACGGGTTTGCCAAACGCATCTTTCCCCATTTCGTGGAACGAAACGCCGTCCATCGCAATCTTCTCCACTCGTCCGTCATACAGTTGGTCGCCTTCGCGGAGAAAATAGGTCCGTGCTTGCGGGTTCGTTACCACCGCTATCATGCCGTTCGGCGCCTTCACGATTCCGTCCAGCCTTAGCGTGCTCACTTGCAGTCCCGCTTTGCCTGGCGGGAGATTTTTCCCGGCATTCGTTTGCGCCTGCTGGCGAGCCACCAGCGACTCAAACGGATCTCGTCGCCCGGACCTCTCTTCGCCTTCCTTCGGCGCGTCGGGGTTCAACGCTGTCTCGACAGGCTTGGCTGGCTTGGGAGCCTTCGCCACTTTATTTCTTGTGGGTTTTGCCGCGCGTTTCGCCGCCGCTGGTGCTGCAGGTTTTGCTGTCTGCGGCGCAGCCTTGCTAGCGGCTGGTGGCGCGGGCTTCGCGCCAGCCGGAGCCGCCGGTTTGGCCTGCGCGCGCAGCCCAGTGGCCGCTGCTGCGAGCAAAATCCCTAGTACGAGAGTTATTGCTGAACGCATAGATCGCTCATTCCCGCTCAGGGTTTCCCAGCCGGCTTTATGGCGGACTTCACTCCTGTTGCAGAGGTCGGTCCTACGTCAGCTGGCTTGGTAAAGAAAGTCGTTGCTGTAAATATTCCGGAAACCGTTGTCCCAGGCCTTATCGGATACTTCGTTCCTTTGGTTTTGTCCGGATCGGCGAACTCCAGGTCACCTACGTTGATGATTCTCGACAGCCGGCCCAACCGTCCGAAAAAATCCATCAAATTGAAGTACGGCCCGTCCGCTTGCACCTCAAACGGCATCTCATAGTGGAATTCTCGAGGGACGATTGCCTGTGCCGTCAACCGCCGGATCTGCACGTTCGACGAACTCGCCGCCCCTTGCAGCAGGCGGATGAACTCATCCGTCTCTTTTTCTTCAGGGACGATCGTTTTCAGCGTATCCAGCTGCTTCGAAAGAGCATCCATTTGCTGTTTCAGTTCGCCATACCGCTGCCTGTACACCTGCAGTTGGGTTACTTCCTGGGTCAGCCTGGTTCGCTCCTGGACTGCTTTGTCGACCGCATCCCGCTCTTGTGCCACCGGAGAAAGGGGGATGTAAACCCCCAAGAGAAGGACAATGACCGCGATGGCCACTGCCACCAGGCCTTGCATGAACACCGACATGTCTCGAAACGGATTGGCCATGGTGGTCCCTTACCCTTTCTTGGCCGGTGCCGTGGAAGGCGCGGCTTTCGTCGGAGTGTTCGCCGGCCTCGCTTGCCCCGGCGCTGTTACGCCTGTCTGTGGCGGAGTAATTTCTGCCGACAACTGAAAATTAAAAGTCTGAACACCCGTATTCTTATCGTCCTGCTTGGTTTCCTTGATTTCCACTTTCTGGAAATACCCCGACCGCTTTAAAGCCGTGATGAAATTGGCTACCGCATTGATGGAAGCGGACGATCCTTCGATGGAAAGGTTGCTGCCCTTCCGGGTCATCGTGGTCAGCCACAGATTCTCCGTCCTCGAAACGGTATTCGCCACCATGTCCAGCAAATCCTGCCCGCCCGTCCGGTCTCGCTGCAATTGCTCGATGGTTGCAACTCTCTGCTGGAGAACCTGTTTCTGCTTGTCAAAAGCTTCAACTTGCATCTTGATGTTCTCGAGGTCTGTCTTCTGTGCCTGCAAGACTTTGATCCGGCTGTTCTCCGCGTTAAGCTGCCTCTGCCACGAATAGTAGAGAAAACCTAGCACCAGTATGCCGAGAACGACGCCTGCTCCGACGAAAAGCGCGGGAAGCGCTGCGCCAGTATCTACCGGCCGGCGAGACGCCTTTGGCCGTATTTGTCCGAGAAGGTTTATGCGGATCATGGTTAGTCGAAGCTCCTCAGTGCCAGACCCACGGCAATGGCCAGCCGCGGAGACATCTCACGGATCTGGTCATCACTGTGCCGGCTGGGATTGATGAGCACTTTCCGGAACGGATTCAATTCTTCCACAGGCATTGCGAACTCTTCCCGCAACAAATCCACCAACCCGGGAACGCGCGCTGTTCCGCCCGCAACGACTATGCGCTGGATATTCTCTCCGCTGGCTGTCGCCCGGAAAAAGTCGAATGTCTTTTGTATTTCGAGAGTCAGAATGTCCGATACGCTCCGTAGAATTTGCTGCTTTTGCTCGTCCGTCACGCTCGGAAGGGAATCCCCTTTTTTCAGCCGTTCTGCGTCCTCGAAGCTCAAGTCCAATTCTTTCTGCAGTGCGTCCGTGTATTGGTTCCCACCCACGCTGACATCTCGGGTAAACAGTGGAATTCCGCCGCGCACAATATTGATGTTCATCACACTCGCGCCGATGTTCAGCAGCGCCACCGTCTGGCCCGCATCCGGTTCATAATTGATCTCGAAACAGTTTTGCAAGCCGAAGGCGTCGATATCCACTACCACCGGCGTCTTCCCCGCCTGCGCCAGTACGTTCGTGTGGTTCAAAATCTTGTCTTTCTTTACGGCCACCAGCAGTACGTCCATCTGCGCGTCCATCGATTCCAGTAACTGGTAGCTTAGGTTGACGTCGGCGATATCGAACGGAATGTGCTGGCTGGCCTCCGAAGGAATCCGGTCGTATAGTTCCTCTTCCGTCATCAAAGGTAGCGGCACTCTCTTCACGATTACCGAATGTCCCGATACTGAAGTCGCTACGTTCTTGGTCTTGATTCGCTGCGTATCGAAAATCTTGCTGATCGCGTTCGCCACCTGCGGCGCGTCCATAATCGCGCCGTCCACCACGGTGTCCTGCGCCAGCGATTCCATCCCAAAACTGACGAGTTCGTAGCCAGCCTTTGTCGACTTCAGCTCCACTGCCTTGATCGAGCTTGAGCCGATATCCAGCCCTACCAGTTGCCTTGATTTCTTGCCCATTCCCAACATATCGCGGCCTCTTTCGCCTTTGCGCTCGGCAAACTATCGGCGCCTCGCATGCGCCTGGCTCATCTTCCGTTCCATCCAGCGGTCCAGTATCGTCTTACGCAGTTTCCAACGATTACCGAGTTTGAACGCGGGAATTTCGCCCTCGGTGATGTAACGGTACAGGGTATCCGGGGAGATCCCCAGATACTGCGACGCCTGTCTCACATTCATCACTTCACGCGATTCAATCACGAGGAACGTCACCCTGGCGCCCGAACTTACGCCAAACCCCACCACCGTCCACTGCACCCCTCGCTGCGCTGCGGATTTTCTCGAGGTGCAGTCCGTGCAAGGTTTATCCCATTGAAAAGCTCAGAGCGTCAAGGGTTTCTCTACCGGAGTTGCCTTAAAACTACCCCTATTCTTAGGCAGTCTTAGGGTATTCGGGGCAGTACTCACCAGATAATGGGATGGATATCCGGAAGGACCACAATTAGTTGTGTTTTTCCACGTATCCTGCCTGGACGCGCGGACGGTTACACCTTGTAATCACTCGGTCACTTCTTCTTTCTTTTCTTGCAATTTCATAATTGTAGCGTCTTCCAAATTGCCGCAACTCGCGTCTTGGTTTCTTCATCCATCATTATTTCGTCGGGCCACGGCCGCTCGAACCCTTCGCTCTTCCATTTCCGCGTTGCATCAATTCCCATCTTCGAACCGTAATCTTGCATCCTGGCTGCGTGATCCAGAGTATCCATGGGTCCAAATGAAAACTGAACATCGCGCTCGGGGTCCAGGGCGCATAGAGATTTCCACACAACTTCCCTGTAGTTGTGTACCTCCACATCGTGATCCACTACCACAATCACCTTCGTGAACATCGCCTGCCCCAGCGACCATATCGCATTCATGATTTTCCGCGCATGCCCCGGATACGATTTCCGGATCGCCACGATCATCAAATTGTGAAAAATTCCCTCCGCCGGCATCGCCACGTCCACGATCTCCGGATACTGCATCTTCATCACCGGTAAAAACACGCGCTCCACCGCGTATCCCATGTAATAGTCTTCCTGCGGCGGCGGCCCCACCACCGTCGTCAAATAAATCGGCTCCTTGCGATGTGTCACGCATTCCACATGAAACACCGGATACTCCCCTTCCAGCGAATAAAATCCCGTGTGATCCCCAAACGGACCTTCCGTCCGCATCTCGTTCAAACTCACATATCCTTCCAGCACAATCTCCGCATTCGCCGGCACTTCCAGCTCATTCGTTTCGCACGGCACCATCTCCACCGGCTCCCGGCGCAAGAATCCCGCGAACATCATTTCATCCAAATCCGGCGGAATCGGCAGCATCCCACAAAGCGCCGTAGACGGGTCCGCTCCAATCGCTACGCTCACCGGAATTCTTCCCTCCGGGCTCTTCGCACGCGCCCGCCGGAAATGTTCCGCGCCGTGCTTCTGCGTCTGCCAATGCATCCCCGTCGTCCTCTCGTCGTAAATCTGCATCCGGTACATTCCCACATTTCGCTTCCCCGTCTCGGGATTCTTCGTAAACACCAACGGAAACGTGATGAACCGCCCGCCATCCTGCGGCCAGCATTTCAATATCGGAAAATCCAGCAGGTTCACGTCTTTCCCGTGTTGCATCACTTCCTTGCAAGCCCCCGTCTTCACGCTCTTCGGGAAAAATGACCCCAGCTCCGCCAGTTTCGGCAGCATCTTGATTTTGTCGAAAAGTCCTTGGGGCGTTTCCATCTTCAGGAAACCCTGGATCCGTTCTGCAACCTCATCGAGCGCGCTCACTTCGAACGCCAGTGCCATCCGGCGCACGCTTCCAAACGTGTTCACCAGCAGCGGCACGCGCGAGCCCTTCGGCCTTTCAAACAGCAGCGCCGGCCCTACGCTATCCGGCAAGCGGTTCTTGTCCCTCGCCACGCGCTGCGTCACTTCCGTAATATCCAGAATCGGGTCCACTTCCGCGCGTATCCGCCGCAGTTCCCCTTCCTTTTCCAATTTCTGGACAAACTCCCGCAAATCCCGATACCCCACCTATCCCTCCCCAGCTTTTCTTACTAAAGACACTTCGCAGAACCGCACTCTAACATGTCCGTGAGCTTTTCTCGCTTACAGCTCGGCCGGCAAATATAATGCCCCGGTACACGAACCTCGCCTCGTGCATCCCGGTCTCTTCACTGAAGGTGGGCGTCAAATGCGCCCGTCTCCACATGCCCCGCTCGTTTGATCTGTACAAAAATCCTGTAATTGCCTGCTTTGGGAAAACCGTACGGAAAGCTCACTTCCGGTTCCATCTCCCCTGCGGCCATTGGCATCGCCATTGCGCTCGGCAGGCTTGCATCCAATGCAATGGCGCCGACAGTGCCACCTGCACTCGCCATTTCCAGCGCAGCCATCGAAACGGATCCTGCCGGATGGATGTGGGCAAACACGCTCCAATCGGAACTCACGATTTCCGCGTGACCTGCCATGCCCATGTACGGCTCTAGATCCTTCGCGGGTTCCCCGTCCTTATCCTCAATCTTGAACTTGAGATTCATCGCAGCATTAGCAGTCAGTTGCCCGCCTCCACGCTCCCAGATCATTCGTCCCCCGTCCGCCAGTGGCGCGACGCTCGCATCAGCCCGGCCCGCTGGAAGCGGCATTCCCGTCCACGTCGAGTCGTCTCCCCCAAGTGGTTTCCCGCTAATCAACGGCAGTTCCACATGTCCCACCAGCGTCCACGGAAACCCGCGCTTATCCACGATATCCGCAAAAATCTCGTAGTGTCCCGCAGGCATGTTCGGCAAATCCTCGACGAATGCCTCGCCCGCCCGACTCGGATGTAGGTGCCACATGCGCTCCATTCCTGGATTGCTTATCACGAACAGATGCATCAAATGATTGTGGTCCGGAATGACCTCTTCCATCTTCACGTCTTCCGCCCATTCGGGATCTTGCCCCTTCGCATGAATCACCAACCGGTTTCCGTTTTCGAGAGTTGTCTCTGCGGCCGGTGGCTTAAAAAAATTCACGTCTCTTCTGTAATTCGCCGCTTCCGCTCCCCACCATTCTTTCCCGAGATACAGGATCCCCAGCACCAACACCGCCGTAACCGCCATCACAATCCTGGCCCGGCGTCTTCTCGCCGTCGAAGGCGTTGCTCCCGCCTCCAGATTTCCCTCGCGCGTCGCCGCGCCCGCAATAAACACCAGCCCAACCGCAAGCAACACCATCAGAAATCCCAGCAGTCCTCCCAACGATCTCTGCATTGGAAGCGTCCGCTGTGCAAACGCAGGCACTGGCACCCCAAGCTCTCCCTTCCCTTTGCTCCCCTCAGCCGTTACGCGCACCTTTAGCGCGCCAAACTCCATCAGCCACAAACTCCCTCTAAAAAACTGTGGATCTACCTTCGACCGCTCTGCCGCGTCCGGCGTAGGCGGTAAGTTTGATCCCGGCCCGCTTAGCCGCATCGGCACTATCTCGATCCGCTCCACATCGTTCGATGCGCTTCGCACCTGAATCTCGGCGATTCCTGGGATCACTTGCGGAACTCGCACCGTCACATAAAGATGGTACGGTCCCGCGTCTCCTTCGAAGTACACATCCGGGCTTCCCACGTGTGCGTTGACGGAAAGCGTCGTTAGCAACACAACTCCAACAACTCTCTTCGGCCGTAATCGCATGAATCTCCACAAGAGGCTTGCCATCTGCCTGCAGCTTCCATGTAGCGTCTAATGATCGTTCGACATCCACTCGCCTTTTTTTGGTCGCCGCGCGGCGAGTCTACACTTTATTCTCTTTCTGGCAAACTACCCGGGACCCGCCCGTCTCGGCAGCCACGCCTGGAACCCTTTCGTCCAATCATCTACTTCTTCCCTCGCCTAACTTATTGGAACATTCACCCCAGTTCTGCGTACTAAATGCTTAAGGCTGTGCCGCATTCCGCCTGGCAGAGGCACAGTCGGGGGAAAGTCCGTGAAAACATTGATGATCCACCTGAGGCAAGTGTTTCGCCGCCTCGCGCGTGCCCCGCTCTTCACCGCCGTCACGCTCATCACCCTCGCGGCGGGCGTTGGCGGCAACACCCTTGTATTCAGTGTCCTCGAAGGTATCCTTCTCAAGCCCCTTCCCTATCCGAAGCCCAACGAATTGATCGGCGTCTGGCACTCCGCGCCGGGCGTCAACATCGCCGAGCTAAACATGGCGCCCTCTAATTACTTTATCTATCGTGAACAAAATCAAACCTTCCAGGATATCGGCGTCTACCAGCGCGATGCAGTCAGCATTACCGGCTTGGCCGAACCCGAGCGCCTTGACGCTCTTGACGTCACCGACGGCATCCTTCCCTTGCTCGCCATTCCCCCCATGTTGGGCCGCTCCTTCACCCGCCAGGACGACTCGCCTGGTGCGCCCGACACCGTCATGCTCACCTACGGCTTTTGGAAAAAGAAATTTGCTGGCTCAACCTCCGTCATCGGCCAGTCCGTCACACTGGATGGCAAGTCGCGCGAGATCATCGGCGTGCTTCCGCAGCGCTTTCATTTTCTCGATTGGACCGATCCCGCCGTCGTCCTTCCCTTCAAATGGGATCGCAACAAGGTCAATCTCGGCAATTTCAGCTATGAAGGTATCGCCCGCCTCAAGCCCGGTGTCACCATGGAACAGGCCAGCGCCGACGTGGCCCGCATGCTTCCCATCGTTTCCCATTCGTTTCCAGCTCCTCCCGGATTCAGCGCCAAGCTGTTTGAAGACGCCCACATCGGTCCCAACCTCCGCCCGCTGAAAATCGATGTCATCGGCGACGTTGGCAGCACGCTCTGGGTACTCATGGGCTCCATCGGCCTTGTACTACTCATCGCTTGCGCCAACGTCGCGAACCTCCTCCTTGTGCGTGTCGAAGGCCGCCGTCAGGAACTAGCTGTTCGTTCCGCCCTCGGCGCGAGCCCCTACCGTATCGCTGGTGAACTTCTCCTGGAAAGCGTTACTCTCGGTTTCCTCGGCAGCGCGATCGGTTTGGGACTGGCTTACACGGCCTTGCGTATCCTCGTCGCCATTGCCCCTGACGGCCTGCCCCGCATCAACGAAATCGGCATAGACGGCCCCGTCCTGCTCTTCACCTTTGCTGTCTCCATTCTCGCCAGCGCGCTCTTCGGCTCCATTCCCATCTTCAAATACGCAGGCGTTCGTCTCAGCACTGGCATTCGCCAAGGCGGCCGTGCCACAGCGGAAGCCGTGAACAACATCGCGCTCGCAGCATTCTCGTCGTCGTGCAAGTCGCCCTCGCTCTCGTTCTCCTCATCTGCTCGGGACTCATGATCCGGACATTCCGTGCGCTCACACATGTCAATCCCGGCTTCTCTCAGCCCGCGCAACTGCAAACCTTCCGCATCGGCATTCCTGACAATCAAGTCATGGACGACGAGAGCGTCGTCCGAACGTTCGAAGAAATGCGCGCTAAGATCGCCGCGATTCCTGGCGTTTCGGCGGTCACTATCTCCACCTCTTTTCCTATGGATGGCAACTCCAACAACGACCTGGTCTTCGCCGAGGATCACCCGTACATGGAGGGGAAAATTCCTCCGGTCCGCAGGTTCGCGTTCGTCATTCCGGGTTTCTTCGCAACTGAGGGCACTCCCCTCGTTGCAGGACGTGACTTCACCTGGACGGACATTTACCAGAAGCTACCCGTCGCCATCATCTCTGAAAATTTCGCTCGCGAGTATTGGGACTCTCCCGCCAACGCCATCGGCAAACGCATTCGTGTCGCTTCCACCGATGACTGGCGCGAAATCGTTGGCGTCGCCGCCAACGTTTACCGCGACGGCGTCAGCAAGAATCCACCCCCCATGGTTTATTGGCCCATTATGCGGGCTAAGTTCGAAGGCCAGGCGCACGACGTCGCCAGATACACCGCTTTCGGCATTCGCAGCCCGCGCGCCGGTTCCGAGGCCTTTCTAAACGAAGTTCGCGCAGCTGTCTGGTCCGTGAATCCCAATCTTCCTCTCTCGAGAGTGCATACCCTCGACTATTACTACACCCGTTCCATGGCCCGCACTTCTTTCACCCTCATCATGCTCGCCGTCGCAGGCGGCATGGCCCTTCTACTCGGCGTCGTCGGCATCTATGGCGTCATCGCTTGCTCCGTCTCCCAGCGCGTCCGCGAAATCGGCATTCGCATGGCTCTCGGTGCGCAGACGAATTCGCTAACCGGGATGTTCGTCCGCCACGGCCTGATCCTCACCGGTATCGGCGCAGCCTTCGGCCTCGTCGCCGCCGCAATCGTCATGCGCCTCATGTCCTCCCTCCTCTTCCATGTCAACCCCGTCGACCCCATCACTTACGGCTCCGTCACGCTAGGCCTGCTCCTAACAGCTTTCATAGCCAGCTATCTGCCGTCACGCCGCGCCGCCACCGTCGACCCCGTCGAGGCCCTCCGCGCCGAATAATACGCGCCCGCATATTCAGCCGCGATTCACTAGCCCGACCTCATCGACTCCAAGAATGCTGCGGGCCCTCGACGATCGCTTCGTCGAGGCCCCGCATCGTGAGCGCAATCGTGATTTGTCGCCAAGCGTTGCCCGCCCGGCTAGAATATCCTCCGTGACTAGAGAACGCTGGGCTCAGATCGGAATCACGACTCAATTCCTCATCGTGGTGAGGACACTTGGAGAGTTCTTCCGGCTCAGGCACGTCCTTGGCGCGAGCTTCTCGGTCGCAGTCGCTGCGCCATATATTGGTGGCGCCTTAATAGCGACATGCTTCTGCTGGGCAGGCGTGACCTCGTACTTCTTCCGACGCTACACGCTGTCAGTCTGGATCGCGCTGGCGGCCGTGGTCATTCTGCTCGTGTACAAAATTGCTTTAATTGGTTGGTGATGGCGGCTCGCTTTGACGCTTGTGTCGAACGGCGGGCAAACGGAGGCTATGTGGAACTAGCCATCCGGGACGAACCGGCGAGCGCCGTACTAGGACTTCACTTTTCCGATTACCGCGTTTATCAGGCATCAGTGCCAACATCAAGTTGTGTTCACAAGCAATCCGTGTACATGCTAACTACCTCGGGCTTTCCAATTACGGTACCGTCCGCGCCAACTCTCACGCGCACGCCGATCAATGTACGGTCGGACCCGCAACCAAACGGAGGACACCCCCCATTGGTGTAAAGAGTTCCAATCGCCTCCGTTCCAGTCACCTCGGACTCGCCGTCTTTGAACGGCCACGAGACAACCTCAAAAGGGATTTTGTGTTGAGCGTAGAACCGAGCCAAGTCAGCTTTCTTTGTACCGATTTTGAGTTGGTCTTGGGCATCTTGTTTGATGCTCTCAATCCTTTGGGCAATGTCTGCATTGCGCTGTCGGCAGTGCAGCTTCATACCTGCGCACCCAGAGCCAGCAAACACAAGTCCAGCAGCGGCGATGGAGATACTCCAACTCAAAGGTTTCACAGCTCCAGTGTCCTGCCCGGATAGGCGCGTACGCAAGCAATTGTGGATGACAGGGGTTTGCAGTTAGGAACGAAGAGATGGGACTATTTTCTTCAAGTCCCGGTTAGTCGCATTACCGGAAACTGGGTTTTAAGGCTAGCCTTTCGGCTTTTCCACACTTTTCCACAGCCGTAACGCCCCAATTACCCCTCCGCTAACTTCTTCCTCCCCTTCTACTTCCGCGAGTCGCGTTCGAACCCACTCCTGCCGTTCGAATACTCATTCGATACTCTAAATAACTAGTAGACAGCCGCCCTCTCTTCTGCTACCATGCCTTATGTTTGCCCCTCGACATCCTCTCGCTCACGCGGCAACCTCGCCCCGCAACTTCCCCCCCGCCCAGCCGACAACCCCCGATCTCTGTCATCAGCTCACAACAACTTCGCTTAAACACGACAGCCTCCTTTCGCAAACGGGCTCTTTTCCCAGGTTCGCTAATTCCATAAATTCGTACGCTCCCGGCCCTAACACCTTTAGAATCCGCACTTCCGAAAAACATGCCCATAACCCCTTTAGAATCTGCACTTCCAAAACGCAGGACTTAAAACCCTTTAGAATGAACACTTCCAAAAAAACCGGGGGTGGGGGCCCCCCTCTCTACCAATCCTCTGCCGTTCGCCTTCGAGCCTCTAGTAGTATCCTGAGGACAGTCCCATGAACCGCGTCTACCTCGATTACAACGCCACGACCCCCGTCGACCCTCAAGTTCTCGACGCCATGCTCCCCTATTTCTCCGCCGACTTTGGCAACGCCTCCTCGATCCACACTCCCGGCCAGCGCGCTCGCGCCGCCGTTGAAACCGCCCGTGAACAGGTCGCCGCTCTCATCGGCGCACATCCCCAGGAAATCGTCTTCACCAGCGGCGGCACCGAATCCGACAACCACGCCATCTTCGGCGTCCTCAATTCGTTGGTGGCACAGCCAATCCTGGCTGTGCACTCTTCGCACCAGCAGATATCCACTCCTCACATCATCGTCACCACCATCGAACACGAAGCCGTCCTAAACGCCTGCCAAGCCGCGGAAAAGCAAAGCGCAACTGTCACGTATCTGCGAGTCGATCGCCAAGGCCGAGTCGATCCCGAGGCCGTCCGCCGCGCCATTCGACCAGAAACGATCCTCATTACCGTCATGCACGCCAACAACGAACTCGGCACCATCCAGCCGCTCGATGAAATTGGCCGCATCGCCAAGGAACACAAACTCTATTTCCACACGGATGCCGTGCAATCCGCGGGAAAGATTCCCATCGACGTCAATGCGTTAAACGTCGACCTGCTTTCTCTCTCTGGCCACAAGCTCTACGCACCCAAGGGCATCGGCGCTCTTTACGTCCGTAGCGGCACTCGCCTACGCCAGCTTCTCTATGGCGGACATCATCAGCGCGGCGCGCGCCCCGGCACGGAAAACGTCGCCGGCATCGTCGGCCTCGGCAAAGCCGCGGAAATGGCGCGCGCTTCCCTGGCGAGCGATGCAAAGCACGTCTCCACACTTCGCGACAAACTCCAAAGCGGCCTGCTCGAACGCGTCCCGCAGGTCCGGGTGAACGGCAGCCTCGCCCCGCGCACTCCCAACACGACCAACATCATGTTTGCAGGTATTGAAGGCGAAGCCCTGCTCATCGCCCTCGACTTGAAAGGTCTTGCCTGTTCCGTCGGCGCGGCCTGTTCCTCCGGCGCCGTCGAGCCGTCGCATGTCCTCACCGCCATCGGCCTCTCCCAGGAAGATGCAAAGTCCAGCCTCCGCTTCAGCCTCGGCCGCCACACCACCGAGTCCGAAATTAATTTTGCGCTGGAAGTGATCCCCGCTGCCGTCGCCCAACTCCGCGCCATCTCGCCCACTTACCGCAAGGAGGCCGCCGCCCGCCCATGATTTTCGCGCCCCAATTTGGTTTTCTAAGCCGTCCAGGCTGGGCATCGGCAGGGGCGCAGCATCCTGCGTTCCTAGCATTGGTTCGTAAGCAATCAGAAGCGTTGCCCGTTACAATAGAAACAGCATGAATGCGACAGCACAATTCGACTCGCTTCCGGCTCGCGAGGAAACTCAACGCGGCCTCATCGCTATTGCCATGTCGGGCGGCGTCGACTCTTCCACCGTCGCTGCTGTTCTCCAGGAGCAAGGCCATCCCATCGTCGGCCTCACGATGCAACTCTGGAATCAGCGCCGTCTCCCCGAACTGCAAGGTGACGGACCCAAGCAGCATCGCTGCTGCTCCCTCGATGATGTCTACGATGCCAAGCGCGTCGCGCAGCACTTGAATTTTCCCCATTACGTCGTAAATTTCGAGCAGCAGTTCGAGCAGCGCGTCGTGCGCCCCTTTGTCGATCAATACATCGCCGGACGCACCCCCATCGCCTGCACCAACTGCAACACCGACGTAAAGTTCGAGCCACTGCTCCGCATGGCGCGCCAAATCGGCGCGGAACGTCTGGCCACCGGCCACTACGCACGCATCCGCAAGAACGAGCAAACCGGCCGCTGGGAACTTTTGCGCGCGCGCGACGACACCAAAGACCAATCCTATTTTCTCTGGGGGCTCTCGCAGGAACAGCTTTCGCGAAGCGATTTCCCTCTTGGCGAACTGACCAAGGAAGAAGTTCGAGCACTCGCACGTCGCACAAATCTTCCCGTCGCGGAGAAGCCGGAAAGCATGGAACTCTGTTTTGTTCCGACCGGCAACTACGTGCAGTTCATCCAAGCCTATTCTAAGGACGCAGGAATTTCCTTGTCGCAAAGCGAAGGCGAAATTATCACCGAAGATGGCGCAGTCGTCGGCCATCACAACGGCGTTCACAACTTCACCATCGGTCAGCGTAAGGGCCTCGGCTTCGCCGCCGGTAAGCCCCTCTACGTACTCTCCATCGACCCGGAGAAAAATCGCGTCGTCGTCGGCGATGACGATTCCCTGCGCACCACCACGTTTGAGGTCAACGACGTAAATTGGGTTTCGGTGGAAAGACCATCGGTGGCGATTCGCGCTTCCGTAAAGATCCGCCACAAGCACGAGCCCGCGCCCGCAACGGTCGAGGCTCTCGGTGATTCGCGCGCTCGCATCACCTTCGATACTCCGCAGCGCGCCATCACTCCTGGCCAGGGCGCCGTCTTCTACGACGGCGATCGCGTCCTCGGCGGCGCCTGGATCCGTTGATACAAATTATTAGCGGAAATAGTGAGACCAAAAGGTAGAAGGTAAATGGAAAGCTTCGGAAAAGCGGCGAACGAAAAGGCTCAGATAAAAAGTTCTTCTTCTTGTTGTTCGAGCGGCTCGTCAGGACGCCGGCGCTCGCGCCGCGAACGCAAAAGATCTAGGCCCACTTTAATTCCCTGAACAAGCGCGGATGCCTTTTGCATCGGCCGCCAAACCGTGCTTCGGAATTGCGACCCGGCATCTTCCACCGCTTCGAGCGCGCCCGTCAAAATGCGGTCCGCATGATTCAACTGCCCGCGCAAACGGTCCGTCGCATCGGTGAGCACGCGGTCCATTTTCTGCGCTTGGCCGCGGGTCAGATAAACGATGTGCGCGGCATCTGCGACCATATTGGAAATTCTCGGCTGAGTATCGTCGAGCAGAATTTGTGCGCGCGTCAAAATCGGGCCTATGCGCGTGTGCAAATCGGTGACAAGCCCGTTGACCTTCTTATTCGTCTGGCGAATCTCAATAAACAGCGCAATCAGCATCGCGCCTTGAACGACGAGAGCAATCGCCGCGACGATGCTGAAAATCATCAGCCAGGTTTCCATACGCGCCCCACACGTCCTCCTCAGAGGACGGAATCAAGCTACGCTTGACTTCACTACGCCAGGACTACAAACCTTCAAGTCCTTACCGTCTCAGGATTTCGAAGCCTCGCGACGATATGCCTCGCGCGCGCCTTCGACAGCCGCGGAGATCGAATCCTTGCCCCGCGTCGCCGCATCCTTGCTGCGCTCGATCAGATCGTCGGCGCGCTCGCGGAGTTCCTTTGCTTTGCGCTGCGCAAAATCGCGGCCCTCATCGGCCTTTTTGGAAAGATACTCGCGCGTGTCTTCTCCGGACTTCGGCGCAAAAAGAATCCCGACCAACGCGCCTACACCCAGACCCACCAGGAAATATGTGACCTTGGAACCTACATTGTCCGCCATAACGGCCTCCACAAAAACCGTAACATAGCGGCCTGTTGCGCGCAATACGGGCTAACCACTATGTGTTAGCTACTCTGGTTATCACCGGATGGCGAGATCCCGAATAGCTTGACAATCTTCTCGGCAGTTTTTCGCGGTATTATCTGACTCAATTTTTCGAGGCTGGCACGGCGGACATTCGAAACGCTGCCAAATTCGCGCAGCAGTTTTTGCGCGGTGCGCGGACCGATGCCGGGAATACCATCGAGGGCAGATTTTGTCTGGCGCACGGCGCGCCGCTGGCGGTGAAACGTGACCGCGAAGCGGTGGGTTTCGTCGCGAATCTGTTGAATGAGATGAAGGACCGGCGAGTGATGTTCGAGAACGACTGGCTCGTCCTCCTGGCCGAAGACGAAGAGAATTTCTTCTTTTTTTGCGATGCTGGCGAGCGGCTGATTGATAATTTGCAGCGAATCGAGGGCCTGCGCGGCGGCATGGAGTTGGCCGATGCCTCCGTCGATTAAGATTAAGCCAGGGAGCGGTTTTTTTTCTTCTAGCAAACGTCGATAGCGGCGCGTGACGGCTTCCCGCATGCTTGCGAAATCGTCGTTCTTAAATATTGATAAAGAGGCGTTTGGCGCTGAGGCGATCGGAAATGTAGTGTTCAAATCCTCGCTGCGCCTATCTTCTCGGAGCCCATCTTCCCCACGCCATTCTTCTCCACGAATGATGAATTTGCGATAGTCCGATTTTTTCATGCGGCCGTTTTCCCAGACGACCATGGATGCGACAGTGTCCGTTCCCTGAATATGGGAAATGTCGAAGCTTTCGATGCGCTTCGGTTCTTCAGCGAGATTCAGCGCGTTCTGCAGGGCTTCGCCGATGGCTTTCGAAGTGGGTTTCAGGACGCGGAAGCGCTGTTCGAAGGAATGCTTGGCGTTGCTTTCGACGAGATCGAGGAAAGAGCGTTTGCTACCGCGCTGCGGAGTGAAGATCTCGACTTTGTGATCGGCGCGCTCGGCGAGCGTTTCCTGGAGGAGTTCGCGGTCTTCGAAATCGATGGGAACATGAATGGCTTTGGGCAAATATTCGGCTTCCAGGTAAAGCTGCTTGAGTAGCGACGGAACAAATTCGTGAGCATCGAATTCGTCGAGGTCTTCCCAATAAAATTCGCGGCGATCGACAACGCGGCCGCCCCGCAAGTGAAATAGATTTGCCGCGACAAGCGGCGGTTCGGCGTAATAGGCGAGGACGTCGGTGTCGTCGCCCTGGGCCGCCGCGATGCGCTGGCGCTCTTCGATGTCTTCTAGGGTGCGGAGAAGATCGCGATATGCGGCGGCTTGTTCGAATTGCTCTTTTTCGGAGGCGGCTATCATGCGGGCTTCGAGGCTTTTTATGAGGTCGTGACGGCGGCCTTCGAGAAAGAGGCGGACGTCACGCGCAGCTTCGGCGTACCGCTCGTCGGTGGTGAGGCCGGTGACGCAAGGGCCGAGACAACGATGGATGTAATATTGCAGACAAGGCCGCGGATGGGTGCGCGTTAGATCGACGGTGCAGCTCGGGATGAGAAAACGTTTGTGGACAAAATGGAGAATACGCCGGGCTAGCCCGGCAGGGAAATAGGGGCCAAAATAGAGCGAACCGTCTTTTTTGATGCGCCGGGTGAAATAGACGCGGGGATATTTTTCAGCGGCCGTGAATTTGATGTAGGGATAGGTTTTATCGTCGCGAAGCATGACATTGAACTTCGGGCGATACTTTTTGATGAGGTTGTGCTCGAGGGCGAGGGCTTCGCGCTCGTTGCCGACGAGAATTGTTTCAAGATCGGCAATCTCGCGGGCGAGGGTGCCAGTTTTGGCGTTCACCCAGCTTGATTCGAGAAAATAGGAGCGCACGCGGCTGCGGAGGGAAGCGGCTTTGCCGACATAGAGAATGTTTCCACCCGCGTCTTTGAACAGGTAGACGCCAGGACTCTCGGGCAGCAGTGCGGCTATTTCTCTGGGTTCCATGGGAGGCTGCGCAGAATTTAGACTTAACCGGCAAGTTCCATGATACTAGAATTGAGACGCGCTGTTTGGGGACGTGACTCGTAACTGGTGGAAGAGGAGAGTTTGCAACATGCTGGGCGAATGGCAGCATCCAACAGGCACCGTGAAAAGAGCCTTCCGAAACACGTTTCCTATGGCGATGTTCGCTTTCTTGTTGATGGCTGCTCCTGCGCGTAATTCCACGCAGAATCCTTCTTCCAATCCGGCGGACCCGCCCCCCGCGCCGAAGAAGAAGCCGGATGCGAAACCCGCGAAACCGAACACCGACAGTGCGACACAGAATGCGCCGGACCAGCCGACATGGGATCCGCTGCGAGCGGAAAGAGACATGCAAGTGGGCACGTACTACATGCACAAAGGAGACCTCGACGCGGCCATCGACCGATTCCAGGATGCCGCGACAGCAAAACCGGGGTACGCACTTCCCTTTCTGCGTTTGGGCGAGGCGCAGGAGAAAAAGGGGTTGAAGAAGCAGGCCATCAAATCCTATAGACGCTATTTAGATTTGTATCCGCACGCGGAAGACAAAGAGAAGATTCAGAAGAAGATCGACAAGCTTTACAAGGACGTGCAGAAAGAAAAAGGTCAGCGGGCGAGGTGATCGAGGATGCGACGGGCGCGGGCGAAATCGGCGAAGAGTTTTTCTTCGGCGCGGAATTCGGGAGAATGGGAAACGAGGCTGCAGCCGGAGCGGCGCGTGGGATGCTTGACGTGGAGCATTTCGTGGTAGAGGACGTATTCGACGGCGACTTGCGGGACGGCGGGATGATCCATTCTGCGATTCAACAGGATTTGATTGGGGCCGGGGTCGTAGCAGCCGAATTGGCGGCGCCAGCTTCGCATACTCCAGCCGATGTGGGGGCGCCGCAAACTTCCAGAAAAATACCTTTCATTCAGCAGTTCGAACATTTTCTCCAGATCGAAATGGCGGCCCTGCGGACCCGTTGAGGCGAGACGCACACGGCCTCGACGCATATGGCTGATCCGGCTGCGGGTCCGATCGGAGCGCGCATAGTTCAAATAGGGCTCGACCAGCGCGCGCGGAGCTTTGCGGCGATAGACACGCGAAAGGAGCAAAGCCGCCGCACCTTCGAGAACCGGGAGCGGTGCGCGACGCAATAAATCCGAAAAGCGCACGTAAACCAGGTCTTCGCGGCGGCGAATTGTGAGAACCAAGCTCGCGTAGGGATAGTACTCGACGCGGAAACGAGGGGGACGGCCATCACAGTTCAGTCGCGTAAACACGCGTTGAAAAAGAGGAGCGCCTCCGGGAACTAGCGAACTCTCGCGGCGCAACCTGCTAAGTTGCTTGCCAGGGATCATTTTTTTCGCCGAACCGGAGGCGGCGCGACTTTCTTCTTGGCGGCTTCAGCTTCTTTGGAAGCATCCTGCGTGCCTTCCTTGGCGTCCTCCAGGTTCTCCTTGTACATTTCGGCGTCGGGAGTATCGGTCGGGATCTTTTGCAAGATGACGAGATATTCCTTGGTCTTCTCAGCCATCAAGTCGATCCCTTTGCGAATGTTCTGCTGTTTCTCGATGCCGAGCTGGATGAGGTCCGCAGCGTCATCGACACAACCGACATAGGCGTTCAACAAAGAATTGAGCATCTCGACGTGCCGATTCTGTGAAGGGTGCTCCAATTCATACTGAAGCTTTTTCAGGCGGTCATCGGCGAAAGACAGGAAAAGCTTGATACGCTCGTCGGGTGACTCCGCCTCTCGGATCTTATCGGCTTCGATTGAAGAGAGATAGTCCTTCTGTCCTGGGAGTGCGGCTCTCGTGATTTCGGCGCCCAGAAAAAGCGACATGGCGAGAATCGCAACGAAAGCATAAACCTTCATGGCTGCGCTCCATTTCCGGACGGACCCGCTGCAGGCGGCGCCGTAGATTCCTTCTTCGTGTTGTGATGCGCCGGAAATAGACGTCGCAGAAGGATATCGTCGGCGTTGAGCAGATCCTTGCGAACCAGCTGAAGTGGAGGCTTGAATGGTTCCGGGGCCTCGAGCAGAAACTCATCCAGTTCGCGTAAGCCTTTTTGCACATGCATTTCTAGCTGTTTGTACCCGTTGGGATGCCGCTCGGCATCCGGGTTTTCTTTTTCGAGGGCTTGGGCGGCAGCTCGGACATTGTCCCGGTATTTCTCCATCATCAGGTCCATGGTGGTGTAGTCGCCGGCTTGCTCCGCGCGGCCCGCTTCCTCGAATTCGGCGTCGCCAAGTCTCTGCAGTAACTTTGCCTTGTGCACCGCGTTCGTTTCGCTGTCGAAACGCGATTGCAGCTCACTGAGCTTGTCCGCACCCGCAACAACGCCGCATAACGCAGCCGCGAGGACCGTCATCGTCATGCGCTGCGCCACGCGCGGGCCCATGCATCTACCTTTTCTGATCCAGCATGCGACGTAAGACCTTGCTGCGCTGTTGCGCTTGCCAGACCTGGTCGGCGTTCTTGCCCTGGTCGAGCTCGAGAAATTTCTGGTACGCCTCCAGCGCAGGTTTGGGCTGGTTCAGATTATCGTAGCAGAGAGCGCGAATAAACCATTCACCGGCGCCTGGAGTTTCCGATTTGGCAATCACGTCAAGCGCAGCGAGCGTCGCCGGATAATTGCGAGCTAAGTAGTAGGTGGAGCTGAGATCCTTCCAGTAGGCAATGTTCTTGCCGTCGATCTGCAGGGCGGCCTTAATTTCTTTTTCGGCGGAAGCGAAGTCGCGCTTTTGCATGTACACGCGGCCCAATCCGGCGTGCAACTGCGCATCGCCTGGAGCAAGCAGCAGCGCTTTGCGTATGGTGACGATGGAATCATCCCATTTTTTCTGGGCGATCTGAATGTCAGCCCGCGAACGGAGCGAATCGAGGGTTGGAACTTTGCCGGCATCAGCGCGATCCAACTCCCCAAGGGCCGCGTCATACTGCTTTTGCTCGAGAAGCAGGTGGACCACGCGAGATTGCGCGGCGGGCGCGTCCGGCTGAACAGCGAGATAGTCACGATAGGCCGCTGCGGCCTCGGGTTTCTTCTGCGCGTCGAGCGACTGCGCGAGACCGAGCAAGGCCTGCGGAGATTTTGGCTGGGATTCGAGAGTCACACGAAACTTAGTCTCGGCGTCGGCATAGCGCTTCAATCCGAGATAGAGACTTCCGAGATGCAGTACCGTTTCGACGTCGCGGGGATCGAGTCGAAGCGCGGCTTCGTAGGATACGACCGCCGCTGGTATGTCGCCGGAACGCTCGAGCGCGTAACCCAGCAGGAAACGCGGTCTGCTCTGCGAAGGGAGGAGCTCGACAGCTCGGCGCAGAGGCGGGACGGCCGAAGCGGGATTTTTATCCGTCAGCAAGATGCCCAGATTGAGGAATGCCTCGGACATTTTGGGGTCAATCGCGGCGGCGCGTTCGTACTCGACGCGGGCCTCGTCGGCGCGTTTGAGAGCGGTGTAGGCGTAGCCCAGTTGAAAGTGGGCCCAGGCAATATCGGGTTTTTCAGCAACGACTTTAGTGAGAGCTGTGACGGCGGCTTCGAATTGATTGTTGTCGAGGTCGTGCTGCGCTTCGGCGAGCAGATCGTTGAGTGGATTGGCGATTTTTTGAGTTCGGGTTTGCGAGGACTGTATTGCGGTGGAGCGCAGATAAGGAGTAAGGGCAGAGGACGAAAAGGGCGCGATGAGTCGTGCCGCTACGGTTAGGAGCGCTAACGCGGCGCATCGGGAGAGACCTGGGAGATTCATTGTTCGGGCGGAGGATTGCCAGCGCCATTTGTGATTGTAACTGAAGGCATACTGGACTTGGATGCTCCGTTGGCCGGGCGCTTTGCCTGGCCGTTGCTATTGAGAACGCGGGCGAGAAAGTGCCCGGTATGAGAATGCTGATTCCGAGCGACCTGCTCCGGCGTTCCGGTGGCGATAATTTTTCCGCCTTGGTCGCCGCCTTCGGGGCCGAGATCGACCAGCCAGTCGGCTGATTTGATCACATCGAGGTTGTGCTCGATGACGAGAAGCGAAGCACCAGATTCAAGTAGTTTGCGGAACGCGGAGAGAAGTTTGGCAATGTCATCGAAATGAAGACCGGTGGTCGGCTCGTCGAGGATATAGAGGATGCCCTGGTTTTCCGTGCGCGCAAGATGCGCGGCTAGTTTCAAACGCTGGGCTTCTCCGCCGGATAGAGTGGTTGCGGACTGCCCGAGGCGAAGATAGCCGAGACCAATTTCGTTTAGAATGCGGAGCTTTGAGACAACCTTGGGTACGCCATTGAAAAAAACGAGCGCTTCGCGCGCGGTGAGCTGTAGAACGTCATGCACGTTCTTGCCGCGATAGCGTACCTCGAGAACGCTGGTTTTGAAGCGCGTGCCGCGGCATTCTTCGCAGACGAGCTCAACATCCGCCAGGAATTGCATCTCTACGGTAACCGTGCCGTCGCCCTGGCATGTTTCGCAGCGGCCCCCCGGAACGTTGAACGAAAAATGGCCGGCGGTGAAGCCTCGGCGCTTGGCGTCGGGCGTGGCCGCGAAAACTTCGCGAATGGAATCAAATGCTTTGAGATAGGTTGCGGGATTTGACCGCGGCGTGCGGCCGATGGGCGACTGATCGACGATGACGACTTCGCGGACGTTGGCGTCGCCTTCGAGACGGTCGCAAAATTCCTTGACGCTGCCGCCGGTGCGTTTTGCGGCGAGCGCGCGGTAAAGGACGTCGTGAACGACGGTAGATTTACCGGAGCCGCTAACTCCTGTCACAACGGTAAGAGTCCCGAGCGGGATCATCAAGTCAATATTTTGCAGGTTGTGGAGCGTTGCGCCGTAGAGGCGAAGAAATTTTCCATTTGGCTTGTGGCGATTGTTGGGAACGGGAATCGAAAGTTCTCCGCTGAGATATCGTCCCGTTATGGATTTTTGGTCGGCAAGCATTCCCTCGTAGCTCCCGGCGAAGAGGAGTTTGCCGCCGAGTTCGCCGGCGCCGGGGCCGAGATCAATGACGTGGTCGGCAGCGCGAATGGTGTCCGGATCGTGTTCCACGACGAGGACGGTGTTGCCGAGATCGCGGAGAGACTTGAGGATGTCGATAAGCCGTTGGGTGTCGCGCGGGTGGAGTCCAATCGAGGGCTCGTCCAGAACGTATAGCGCGCCGACCAAATGCGATCCGAGAGAAGTGGCAAGCTGAATGCGCTGGGATTCACCGCCCGAAAGAGTGGAAGTAAGCCGGTCGAGGGTGAGGTAATCGAGGCCCACTTCGTCGAGAAATTGCAGGCGTGTGCGAATTTCTTCGAGGATTTTCTCGGCGACTTTCGCTTGTGCGGGGGAGAGAACCAGGGTGGCAAAGAAAACGCGGGCTTCTTTTACTGTCAGCTTGCAGAGTTCGGTGATCGAGCGGCCTGCTACACGGACGGCGCGAGCCTCCGGGCGAAGACGTGTGCCGCCACACTCCGGGCAGGTCGCATAGCCACGATAGCGGCTGAGGAAAACGCGGACGTGTAACTTGTATTTTTTGCGCTCCAGCCAATTAAAAAAGCCTTTTACACCTTCGAAATTGTTTTCGGGGTCGCCTTCGAGAACAAGACGCCGGTGCTCGGGAGTAAGCTGGCGCCACGGGACATTGAGCGGGATGCCGCGGCCGCGCGCCCATTTTTTCACGTCCTGCAGAAGTGCGCGGTAGCGCGGTTTGGTCCAGGGCTCAATCGCGCCCTCATCCAGCGATTTGCTGGAGTCCGGCACGACGAGATTGAGGTCGAAATCGATGGTATTGCCGAAACCCTGGCAGCGCGGGCAGGCGCCGTACGGATTGTTGAAGGAAAAAAGGCGGGGCTCGGGCTCCTGGTAGAGCGTGCCGTCGTTCTTGCATTCGAATCGTTCATTGAACGAGAGGCGCTCGGCAGAATTGCCGGAAGGCTCCTCGATAAATTGCAGGATGGCCTCTCCTTGACCTTCGCGGTAGCAAATTTCAATGGAGTCCGTGAGGCGCGAGCGGGATTCCGGATTCACGGAGAGGCGATCGACGAGAACGTAGACGGGCTTCGAGAAATTCACGTCGAGCAAAGATTCGGGAGAGGAAAATTCGTGGACGCGGCCGTCTTGATAAAGCCGGTTGAAGCCGCGCTTTTGTACGTCGCCGAGAGCTTGCTTGAGCGATTCTTGCGGAGGCGCGGGAGCTTTTTTCCTGGGTACACGGCGGGCTCCGCCAGTGGCTTGCGGCTGCGCGATTCGAAGCAGGTAGAGGATATAAAAACGGCGGCCAGGAGTGAGCGAAAGAACGCGCGATGCAATTTCGTCCGGGCTGTCGCGGCGAACTTCCGTGCCGCACTTGATGCAAAAAGTTTGGCCGCAGCGCGCAAAGAGGAGACGCAAGTAGTCGTAGATTTCGGTGGAGGTGGCGACTGTGGAGCGCGGATTGCGCGTCGAGTTTTTCTGGCGAATGGCCACGGCGGGAGCAATGCCGGAGATTTCGTCGACGTCGGGCTTTTCCATCCGTTCGAGGAACTGGCGGGCGTAGGCGGAAAGAGACTCCACGTAGCGGCGCTGCCCTTCGGCATAGATGGTGTCAAAAGCGAGGGAGGATTTGCCCGAACCGCTGACCCCGGTCACGACGGTGATCGCGTTGTGAGGGATTTCAACGGAAAGGTTGCGCAGATTGTGAACGCGAGCGCCTCGGACGCGGATGGCCTCTTGTTCGCCGAGCACGGGTGTGAGTTCTTTGGTAGCCAAGGAGAAGCTCAGACAGCGCGGTTCGAGAGCACCGCCTAAACTTTACAGTATACGACTTGCGGAAAATGGGCGCAAACGGAGGTCTTTGTTGCGTCTCTTAGGAGTTCTTCGCTGGGAACTTTCTTAAACTAAGGCTCCTGCGTCAGGTTGATCGTCCCGACGCCTCCTTCGACTTTAAGGCGAATCGTCACGGGAGACTTGCCGTAGGCATCGTTGGTGTACTCGTCGCCATCGTGCTTCAGCCCGTGTGCATCGATGGAGCCGATTCCGCCGGAGGCGTTGACGATCACACCGATATTTTTGGGCAGGCGGATGTTGGCCTCTCCCACGCCGCCTTCGATGTCGGCGGTGAGATTTGACTTGCGGTCGCCGGTGAGATCGACGTCCACCTGGCCGGCGCCGATGTCCAGCGTCAGGCGAGTGACGTCAATGTCACGCAGACGCAGGTTGCCATGGCCGGCCCCCATGTCGATCTTGATTTCGAGAGGAACGTCATTGGCGAAGTGAAGAGTCCAATTGTTGTCGGAAGTCGTGCGAATATGACTACCCGAGTCGTCCTGGGAAACGCGAAGATCTCCCTGCGTTCCGGAGACGGAATAATCTACCCTGGGCGCTCCCGAAGTAGAGCGATAGTCAAAATCACCTTCGAATAGATGGCTGGAGCCTCCGCTCAGGTTAAGGTCGCCGGCACTCATCTCGAGATTCACGCGCACGGTTTTGGCGTTCTGTCGATCGACGCTTCTAGACTGATGTTGCATCGCGTAGACCGAATTGCCGCGCCAGTGCGAGAAGTGGCGGCCGTGCCAGAGGAGAACGACGAGAATAATCACGAAGGCAATCGCACCGATGCTCGCACCCGCTGAGGAACCTCTCGCCGTATCGGGATTCTGGCGACGCCGCCAGTGGTCCCAAATCGTTCCGAGGCCGATAAAGATCAGGATGAGAGGCCAGTAAGTCCAGAGAATGGGCCAGGGATCGAAGGACGGGTGCCAGTTGGCGTAGAGAAAGATCGCGCCGAGAGCGATGAGTAGGACCGGAAAAACCAGCGAAGTGCGCCGGGGAAAGCCGTCTTGAGCCATCACACACCTCTTCACTCTTTATTACGCAGAAACCAGGAAAAAAGTTCAGGAATGGGCGAATCCAACGTTCTTTGTACAGAATACTGACGCGTTCCCTAATCGTCAAACTCCCTGCGAGCGCGGGCGGGTTCAGGGGTTTGTGCTAGAGTCGGCGAAGGGCGCGACGTCTACGCTAAGCGTATGGATTGCACGCGAAGAGCGATACCGAGGTTTGGCAATGGCGATTTTTGAACGAGTCATCTGGATTGTGCTGGATAGCGTGGGCATTGGCGAGTTGCCAGACGCTGCGGATTATGGCGACGTGGGAAGGAATACTCTCGGACACATCGCGGAATCGCGGCCTCTGGCTCTGCCGAATTTGGTTCGGCTCGGGCTTGCAAATATAGCACCTCTTGCGCACCTGGACCCTGCGGCGTTGCCGATTGCCGCTTACGGCAAAGGCGCAACACTCTCGCCCGGAAAAGATACGACTACCGGCCACTGGGAGATGGCAGGAGTCTGGCTCAATCAGGCGTTCCCAGTCTATCCACACGGATTCCCGCGAGAATTGATTGCCGAATTTGAAAGGCAAATTGGGCGCGGAACGATTGGAAACAAACCCGCCTCGGGCACGGAGATCATCAAGGAACTCGGTGGAGAACACCTCCGCACGGGAAAGCCAATTGTTTACACCTCGGGCGACAGCGTATTTCAGATTGCGGCGCATGAGAATGTAATCGCCATCGGGGAGCTCTATCGCATGTGCGAGATTGCGCGCAAGCTACTCGATGGCCCGAACCGAGTTGGCCGTGTGATTGCGCGGCCTTTCGCCGGTACACCTGGACACTTCACACGCACAACGCGGCGGCATGATTACGCCGTTGACCCGCCGAAGCCGATGTTGCTGGACGTGCTCGCGGATCGTGGCGTGCCGGTGTTTGGAATCGGCAAGATCCATGACATCTACAATGGCCGCGGAGTGGAGAAGTACGTCACCACAACGGGCAACGCCGACGGTATGGCGAAACTCGCTGTGGCCTTGAGGGAACGAAAAACCGGATTGATTTTCTGCAACCTCGTCGATTTCGACATGCTGTACGGCCATCGCAAGGATGTCGAAGGCTTCGCTCTATCCCTTGAGGAATTTGACCGAATGCTCGGGCCCTTCCTGCGATTGCTGGCTGCCTCCGATTTGCTGATGCTTACCGCGGACCACGGTTGCGACCCCGATCCACGCTGGCCGACGACCGACCACTCGCGCGAATATGTGCCGATCCTGGCGTATTCCCCCGGAAGCCGCGCGGGAGTGAACCTTGGCCTGCGGTCCACACTGGCTGACATGGGCCAGACAGTTGCCGATAATTTTGGAGGCCGGATCCCGCATGGGCAGAGCTTCTTGGGTCAAATTGGAAATTAAATTGGGCATCAATTCGTCTCGACGCATGACTTCCCACCTGCCCGATTGAGAATTGTCCATGCAATGCAAAGGGCAGAACGGACGCGAAGCAAGGGATGTTTGGAGGACTGAGATGGCACCGATAGCCGAGGGTTCGCTGTTGATTGAGGAGGAACTTTGAAAACGGAAGAGAAGGTAGCGCGACACTATACGCGAGGGAAGCTGGAGGACGCGATTCTGGCGGCGGCACGGGCTGCGGGAAAGGACGCGGGGCAGCTCACGGCGGCCGATCTGGCTCCAGTGGATGAGTTCCACGTGGGAGGACTGGACGCAACGCAGTTGCTGGCGCGAGGCATGGGGTTGCGGTCGGGGATGCATTTGCTTGACGTGGGATGCGGAATCGGCGGGCCCGCGCGATATTTTGCCGGAGAACATGAGTGCCGGGTCACGGGTATTGACCTGACCGAGGAGTTCATACTGGTGGCGGAGAGTCTGACGAAACTGGTGAAGCTCGAAGGGCGGGCCAGTTTTCGCAAAGTGAGCGCGCTGCAGATGCCCTTTGAGACGGGGAGCTTTGACGGCGCGTACATGATTCACGTCGGGATGAATCTGGCGGACAAAGAGGGCGTCTTTCGCGAGGTGGGACGGGTGTTGAAGCGCGCTGCGAGTTTTACGATTTTTGACCTGATGCGCATGCGCGAAGGGGCTCTGCGATTTCCCTTGCCGTGGGCAGTAAGCGAGGAAACCAGCTTTGTAGCGGAAGCGTCGCAATACCGCGGCGCGCTGCTGGCGGCTGGATTCGCGATTGAAACGGAGCGGAGCCATCGGACATTTGCGATTGATTTTACTCAACGCGCGGCCGCGCGGATGGCCACAAGCGGGCCGCCGGCGCTGGGTCTGCAAATTCTGATGGGCGAGAAAACCCCGCTAATGTTAAAGAACGTTCTGGATGGGATTGTGGAAGGCTTGTTTGACGTGGTGGAGATGGCCGGAAAGAAAACTTGACGGGAGAGCGGCGCGCTTGGCAAACTCGCCGCGATGAGCCTTGTCGCTTCGCAGACTTCCATCGACGATAAAGCAGGCAGTTCTGTTCTGCGGTTCTAAACGCAAAATTAGGAATGGGAGGAACGACGCCAAGTTGACGAGACGAGGCGGAAAATTGGCATTGAAGGAGTGGGGAGTAGGCGTTAACGTTAACGGCGATTTACGGATGGCGAGCACTGGATAGAAGCAGGGAAAAAATCGTGAAAAACAACAGGGCAACAGTGAAGTGGACGCAGTGGGTGGGCGGCGTATTGGCGCTAGCGTGTTTGGCACTGCCGTTGAGGAGCGGGCAGGAAATTCCTAACGGGGCGAGCTCGCAGCCAACCGCCAACACGAATGGGCCGGTGTATTTGACTGCGGAGCAGGACCACCAGCGGTTGATGGAGTTGTTACATATCACTTCCCTCCGGCGCAGTGCAGACGGCGATCGGAAGTCGCCTAATGCCGCAAATTACGACGAGGCGAAGGCAACTCCGTATCCTAAGCTGCCTGATGCGTTGAAGTTGAAGAACGGAAAGGAGGTCAAGACAGCCAAAGAGTGGTGGGAGAAGCGGCGGCCGGAGATTCTCGAGGATTTTGACCGCGAAATTTACGGCCGCGAGCCGAAAAATACCCCAAAGGTCGTATGGGAAGTGACGAGCACAGCGCATGAGATGAATGGCGATGTGCCGGTGATTACGAAAAAACTCGTGGGGCACGTCGATAACGCAGCATTTCCATCGATCAAAGTGGATATTCAACTGACGCTGACAACGCCGGCAAACGCGCTCGGGCCCGTGCCGGTGATGATGGAGCTGAGCTTCAGCCCGGAATTTATGGCCGCAGTCGCGAAGCGATTTCCAGAAATGACCGCCGCCGGGCAAAGAGGTCCGACTTGGCAGCAGCAAGTCTTGGCAAAAGGCTGGGGCTATGCGGTGCTGATTCCAACGAGCGTGCAAGCGGACAAAGGCGATGGGCTGACGGAGGGGATCATCGGCCTCGTCAACAAAGGGCAACCCCGAAAACTGGACGATTGGGGCGCGCTGCGCGCCTGGGCGTGGGGCGCCAGCCGCGCGATGGACTTTTTCGAGACGGACAAGTCCGTGGATGCGCACCAAATCGGAATCGAGGGACACTCCCGCTATGGAAAAGCGGCACTCGTTACCATGGCATACGATCCGCGCTTTGCCATCGGCTACATAAGTTCTTCTGGAGCAGGAGGGGCCGCCCTCTATCGCCGCAATTTCGGAGAACAGATCGGCAACGTGGCAGGCACCGGAGAATATCACTGGATGGCTGGAAATTTCTTGAAATATGCGGGACCTCTGACTCCAAATGATCTCCCCGTGGATTCGCACGAGTTGATTGCTCTGTGCGCGCCAAGACCAGTGTTCATTAGCGGAGGAGCGATCAATGGTGACGGATGGGTCGATCCGCACGGGATGTTCCTCGCAGCAGTGGGCGCCGGGCCAGTGTACCGTCTACTGGGGAAAAAGGACTTGGGGACGACGGAATATCCGCCCATGGAAATGCCGCTGATTAATGGAGATATTGCTTTCCGCCAGCACAGCGGCGGGCACACTCCCGCTCCAAACTGGCCGGCCTTTCTTGAGTTTGCCGGCAGGTATATCAAAGGGCCGGGCGTTGCGGCAGGCCCGGGACCGGCGTCGAAGCCTTCCACGCCGAATGGACCCTATGAACTTCACGTGAGCGAACACGAAACGCTCGAGGCGCATGGCTTGAGTGTGCTGCTCTTCCAAAACTCCTACCACCCTGTATTTGGCGATCAAAAAATGCGCGGCGTCGAAATGATCCTTCACAACCGGCGCATCGCCACAAACGGCGACGTGCGGCTGTCTCCGCCGCCCGCTCAGTGGGATCCAATTCCACAATTCAAGGAGCGAAAACGAGGAGCAAACGGCGGGTTAACGACGCTTTGCGCTTACCCGAAGCAAGGATTTACCTACCACATCGATTTGGAACCGGAACCGGGAGGATTTCGCGTGGCCGTGCGACTGGATGCGCCGCTGCCTGCGTCGATCGAAGGCAAGGCGGGATTCAACATGGAGTTTTTGCCGGCTGCGTATTTTGGAAAGACCTTTTTGATGGATGACCGGCCGGAAATCTTCCCGCGGAATCCCGACGGCCCGATGGAGAGGGAACCGGACGGTACTGTTGAGCCGGGTTCGCTTGCGAAGGGACGGCGCATCGTGCTCTCGCCGGAAGATCCGTTGACGCGCGTAGCGATTTCTTCGGAAGATGCCTCTCTGATGCTCTTCGATGGACGAAACAAAGCGCAGAACGGATGGTTTGTAGTCCGCAGCCTGCTCCCCTCCGGCAAAACGGGTGATGTCGTAGTTTGGCACGTTCGTCCAAATGTGATTGCCGGATGGACGCGTCCGCCCGTTGTCGCTTACAACCAGGTCGGTTACACGCCGGAGCGCTCTAAGGTTGCGGTTATTGAACTCGACCCGCTCTCCGATGCATCCAAAACCGCTCGTGTGCTGCGGGTCATGCCAGACGGCGAGCGCCGAGAAGTTTTTCAAGGCGAAGTCAAACCTTGGGGCAGGTGGATGCGCTATCAATACGCGCATTTCGATTTTTCACACGTGCGCGAACCCGGCGTCTACGAGATTGAGTATGCCGGCCAGGTGAACGGGCCTTTCCGTATCGCGAAGGATGTCTATGAGGGCATCTGGCGTCCGTCGCTTGACATCTATCTCGCGGAACAAATGGACCACGTGAAAGTGCGCGAGGGCTATCGCATCTGGCACGGCGCCTCTCATCTGGATGATGCGCGGCAGGCTCCGGTGAACTACACCCACTTCGACGGCTACGCACAGGGACCGGCGACGGATTCGCCGTTCGAACCCGGACAGCATATCCCCGGGATAAATGTCGGCGGTTGGTATGACGCGGGAGATTTCGATTTGCGCACCCAGACGCATTCCCGTGTGATCACCGAACTCGTGCTGGCGAGAGAAAAGTTTGGCATCGCCGGGGATGACACGAGCGTCGATGAGCACGCCCGCTACGTGCAAATTCACCAGCCAGACGGCATTCCCGATGTAATCCAGCAGATCGAGCACGGAGTTATGTTTTTGCTTGCGCAGTACCACATCTTCGGCCATGCGATACCAGGAATCATCGCACCGACGCTCGAGGAATATACGCACTTGGGAGACGCTGCTTCGAAAACTGATGGCCGGATTTACGTCTCGGGCATGAATACGCTGGCGACGGATGGTATTCATTCCGGAGCGCCCGACGACCGCTGGGCGTTTACAACTCACATCACACCGCTCAACTACGGCGCGATCGCTTCCCTAGCTGCGGCGAGCCGCGTACTGCGCGGCTTCGACGACAAAATGGCCGGCGATTGCCTGCAAACGGCCGAGCGCGTCTGGAAACAAGAGCACGGGGAGCCGCCCGCACTCTTTCATTCCTTCAACACCACTGGCGGCGACATTCGAGACGAAGAAACTAGGGCAGCCGTCGAGCTCTTGCTCGCGACGAAAGGCGGTGAGGTGTATCGCGCGCGTCTCAAGGATCTGCTCCCCGTAATCCAAGAAAGATTTGCTTCGGTGGGCTGGACTGCGGCGCGAGCCATTCCTCTGATGGATTCGGACTTTTCAAAAGCGGTCGCATCCGCTCTTCGGACGTACCTGACCACTTTGAATGAAACACTATCGCAAAATCCGTATGGCGTACCCATCTCGACGGGTACGTGGGGCGGCTCAAGTCAAGTCACGAGTTTTGCCGTGCAAATGTATTTTTTGTACGAAGCGTTTCCGGAAATCGTCGGGTCCGAGTACACTCTGCGCGGTCTCGACTACATTCTCGGCACACATCCGGTCTCGAACTTGTCCTACGTCTCCGCTGTCGGAACACAATCGCGACTCATTGCCTACGGTAACAATCGCGCGGATTTCACGTTCATTCCAGGCGGCATGATTCCTGGAGTAACAATCATTCAGCCGGACTTCCCGGAGCTCGACGAGGGCTGGCCATTCCTCTGGTATGAAAATGAATATGTCATCGATGCGGCGACTGGCTTCATCCTTACTGCAAACGCCGCGGAGGCCCTGACGAAACAAGCCAGCGTTAACAAATAGGGACAACATAAAATTATTATTTTAAGGCTAGTTCCCTGCCGCCGAAGACGCAGGACCGCCCGGCGCGTAGTACCCGTTCCGTGTGCGCGCCACCAGCTTGCCGCGGCCGTGGGGAGGGATCACCTGCACGCTGACGGCGCGGAACGTGCCGTCTTTATTTGTGTTCGAAGGATAGTAGGCCAGCGTGTACTGGTTGCGAATGTCGTGCGCAACCTGCTCACAGATGCTGTGCACGTCGTCGACGCTTTCCGGGAAAAATGCCAGCCCACCCGAAGCTTCGGCAATGTGCTTCAACGCTCTCATGGCGTTGTTCTTTTCTTTCCGCTTTTCATCGCCAAGAAGGCCGATGGTGTAAATCACCGTGTTCGTCTTCTGAATTTCGCGGAGAGTTTTTTCCAGCGAATTGTGGCTCGAATTGTCTTCACCGTCGGTGACTACAAGCAGCACTCTTTTATCTTTGCTGGCTTTCTTCAGGTGGTCCAGCGACCCGATGATAGCATCGAAGAGCGCCGTGCTGCCGCGGGAATCGATGCGCTCGAGCGCCTCCTTAAGTTCCGGGATGCTGCTTGTGAAATCCTTATCGAGATCCAGATAGAAGTCGTCATTAAAGTTGACGACGAAAGCTTCGTCCTGCTTGTTGCTGGCCTCGACGAGCGTGATCGCCGCTTCGTTAACGCGGGGCCGTTTGTCCCGCATGCTGCCGCTATTGTCAATCACCAGGCCCATGCTCACGGGAACGTCCTCGCGTTTAAAGGTGGAGAGCTTTTGCTCCACCTTATCTTCGAACACACGAAAATTTTCGGCTTTCAGGCCATCGGCGAACTTTCCTCGGTCATCCAGCACCGTGGTATGCAGCACCACAAGTCCGACATCGACCTTGATGGTCGAGCCTTGCCTCCCTGCATTGGGATCTTGTCCTGGTGGAAGCGGTTGCGCATTGGGAATGGGAATCTGCGCAAGGCAAGGCGATACAAAGAGAGCTGTCAGGCAAAACAACAGAATGAAACGGGAAAAGGCGCGCCTGCTCCAAAACGCAAACTCAGTGACTGGGCGCGTAATACCCGGTCCTTGCGTAAACATTGAGCGGCGGCAGCCCTTTTGGGGCGCGCAGTTTGATCTTGATCTTTCGCCACCGTGCATCGTGGGCTTTGTTGCTTGGACGATATCCCAGAACATATTGATTTCGCAGCTCCATGCCAATTTTTGAGGCGATGTCCGGAAGGTCCTCCAACCTCTCGACCGAAAATACCCGGCCCCCCGTCATTTCCGTGATTTCAGAAAGCAGCGACGGACCGTTTAACTCTTCCGGAGTTCGATTGCGATATCCAAGCGCGTCGTAGATGCCGATTGCATAGAGCTGGGTGTCTGCTTCCCTCACCAACCGCTTGATATCGCTCTCATTGTAACGACTATGATTATCCCCCCCATCGGATAGGATGAGCAAGGCACGTTTGGCGTTGCGTGCACCCCTCATCTGGCTCAACCCCAGGTAGATTGCGTCGAGCAGCGCGGTACGCCCCTTGGCCGAGGTCAGCATAAGGCTGCTCTGCAAATCTTCGACGCTGTTGGTGAATGAACTGGTCAGCTCCGCGCGCTCGTTGAAGCTCACCAGAAAGAATTCATCCTGCGGATTGGCGGTTTTGAAGAATTGCACGGCCGCTTCGCGAGCTTTACCTACTTTATTGGACATGCTGCCGCTAAAATCGAAAACCACACCGATGGAGATCGGCACATCCTCGGCGGAAAACGTCACCACTTCCTGTTCGACGTTATCCTCATAGACTCGAAAGTTCTCCATGTCCAGGCCCGTGACCAGGCGATTGTAGGGATCGGTGACTGTTACGTTCACCAGCGCCAAGTCCACGTCCATTTTCAGCGCCTGTCCGGGCCTGATCACCTGTCCCGGCGTGTTTTTTCTTACGTCATCTTTGGGCTTCTTCGGATTCTGTTTGTTCTCTTCGGCGAGAGTCTGCGATTGCGGTGCCGCAAAAATCGTGGCGCGGAAAGCGGCCAGACAGGCAAATAACAGGATTACAAAGGAAAAACTAAAAACGCGAAACCCATGTCTATCGCGTTTCACGGCACCCCCATCATCCCGGTAACCCGGAACGGCCGCGCGGCTCGGACTATTTGTGATTCTATCACTGGCGCATGCGAAGACAAGGCAATTCCCGTACTAGGGCTCCACTGGTACCCGGCATTGGTCTCGCAGAATCCGCACCGCGGGTTCTGCGCGCATCCAAACACGACGAGCAGCGCGAGTAGCCGTCCGTTCGCGGCCATAGAACAATGACCACAGGTAGTGCCCAATTATTCCCGAATATGGGAGACTCAGTGGGATGAGTTCGAGCAAACCGCAAGTCGTCATTATTATCCCTGCACGCTTCGGCTCTACGCGTCTCCCCGGCAAGCCACTTGTTTCACTTGCTGGCAAGCCGATGATCCAACACGTATACGAGCGTGCCAAGATGGCGGCGCAAGCCGACCGGGTGATTGTTGCCACGGACGATGAACGCATCGTAAAAGCCGTGGAAACATTTGGTGGTGTGGCCCGTATGACACGCACGGACCATCGCACCGGCACCGAGCGCGTGGCGGAAGTCGCGGCCCATGAAACTGGCGATGTGTTTGTGAATGTGCAGGGCGACGAACCCTTGTTGGATCCCGTGGCGGTCGATACAGCCGTCAATGCCCTACTCGAGGAACCACCTGCGGCAATCGCAACCGTAGCCACACCCATCAAGTTCCCCGCGGACATCATGGACCCCAATGTGGTAAAAGCCGTCCTCGATTTTGAAAACAATGGAATCTATTTTTCTCGAGCCCCCATCCCCTGGGTCCGTGACACCGGCAGCAAAATACAGGTGCGGCACCTGAAGCACTTGGGCCTGTACGTCTTCCAGCGCGACGCCCTTCTCGAGTACCCTACTCTGCCTCAAGGAGAACTCGAACGCATCGAACAGCTCGAACAGCTCCGCTGGCTGGAAAACGGCTGGAAGATACGCGTTGCGGAAGTGGCCCACGATGCCGTCAGCGTCGACGTGCCGGAGGACGTTGCTCGCGTGGAAAAACTCCTCCAAAAATAAAGCCGCCAGGCCAACTGCCAAGCCAGGCGGCGAAATTGGCTCAACTTGAACAGCGCTATGGACTCTGCTTCTGCATGATTCCAGCTGTGGTGCGGCTGTTATCTGAAGTCAGGACAAAAATAGTGCTTGGGTTAACAGGGATAGCCTTGAAGTTGATGGTGCCCGATGGATTCGTTTGGAGCGTTGTCGTAAGTCCATTGCTTTGAGTGCCGTCACCATTAATCGTAAGCCCGCCGCTGAGAACGATATTTAGAAACACGCCCTGGTTCGAGCTGAACTCAGAAAGATCCAGCGCGCCGGTTACGTTATTCGAGGTCGAACTCGAGAGCGCGAGCTGGCCTACAAAGTCTTCCTCGGCGGTTACTAGCGTGCTGTTGTTTGTGCTGATCCCGGACCAATTGAAAGCGTAGTTCCCCGCCACGTTTGCATTGGTGAAAGGACCTCCGGTCTGCGCCAGTAAAGTACCGTCGTCGATGACCAGATTGCTGTTGTCCTGGATTACGCCTTGCGTTGCAGAAACCAGGTAGAAGATGAATTTATAGGTGCCCAGACTGGAATCGTTGAATGTCGCCGTTCCACGGCCGCTCCCAGGCAGCGTGGTGTCGATGGAATAGCTCGCCTGAGAGACCGTTCCTTTGGGGACGCTCTGAAAATTTCCCGCGTCGTTGTCATGCAACACGACTGCGGTAAGACCGCCGTTACCGTCGGAGGTGAAACGGCCCAGGCGCGCATCTGGTCCGGCACCGCTGCCACCGCCTATCAGCATGGCAAAGCTTCCGGTAAAGCCTGCATTGGTAGTGGGGACACTGTTCGCCTGCGCTATGGCGTCGCCCACCGTCAGCGCGGTCGAGTTCGTCTCCATCATTCTCAGCCGCGAACCGTCCACCATATAGAAGACATAATTGAATGTAACTCCACCCGCGGTGAATGCCACAGCGCCTCGCCCAAACGTCGGGCCATTGGTTGCATCAAGTTGATAGGTACCGTTTGTAATCGTCGCGGCTCCCGACGGAGTAGCATTGTCATTTTCATCCAAGACTCCCGTGGTGATCGTTCCGCCGCCGGAGGAAACAAACTGCCCTACGATTGAATCAGGATTATTGCTTGAATCGATGCCCGAGACGTCGAATACGTATCCATTGGCAATGGCAGTCGCGCTGAACGCGGCGGCGTTTTGCAACAGGAAAGTGCCGCTGGCCGTTGCGATGCCGTCTGTCTGGGCGATGAGCCCTTGCGTCGCCGAAATCATCGTAACGCTGAAAATCAGCGTCCCAGTCGAGTTCGTCAAATTCACGGTACCGCGCCCATCGGCCTGAATGCTGTACGTACTGTTGGTAAAGGTGAGTGTCTGCACCGCGGAGGCCGTATTGACGTCCTCAATACCAGCAGTGATGTTGCCGCTACCATCCGCGGTGAACGATCCAACGCGGGCAAAGAAGCCCCCTGAATCCTGCCCGCTCATGGAGAAAGAGTACTGTCCCTTCAGGCTAGAATTCGAGAAACCGCCGACGGGCGGTGGAGGGGCAGGAGTCGATCCACCGCCGCTGCACGCCCCTGCAAAGCCCGCGCCGAATAGCGCGAGACTAAGCGCGAGCCGGTTCATCGCGCACCTCGCTGCGCTGGCAGACTCTGCGCGCTTGGGAGCTGACCTCTTGCGCCTGCCCGCCAAAGTGGCATGCCGTTCGTAGAGCGGACTGCCAAGGCTTGATTCCCGTGTTGGAGAATCCGCGCGAAAAACATCGCACCCTTTCCAAACGGGCGGCTCTGGCCCACGACCCGGATGCTGGCTCCTTCGGCGATCGGAAAGTTATTGAGCTTGAGGAAGTTGGCGTCGCCGATGTGAACATCCACGGGTCCGGAGGCGGTCTGCACCGTCAGGTGAGCGCCCAGAGGTGGCACGGAAGAGTTTTCTGTGTACTTCAAAACCGTTCCCTCGAGGGTGGTCTCAGTCGCTAAGTTGTATCCGGTATTCGCTGAAGTATTTAGGCGGCTGCGAATCTGCTTTTGTTGTGCATTTGCAAAAACTGTGGAAAGCAGCAAACTTGTGAACAGGATCGTACCTAAGAATCTGTAGTCGTTCGGTCTCATGACCCTTCCTCAATCTCGAGAGAACATCGAAGAATCCCCCGGGGATAGCATCATTCGGTTCGGCCCGTGCGCCAGCGTTGATGCTCTACTGCTTGGATGAGAACACGATTCGAAACGGTTTCCGCGGGTGAAGCAATTTGTTCAAACGAGTAACCCTCTCGCCGGCCCATCTGTTCAGACGCACTCACCCCGCAGGATTTAACCCGCTTTACCCCCAGAAGTTTCGTGGCATTGCGCATTATTTCTCCGGCCCGGCCCCGCTCCACGCCCGTGTCTCCAGTTTCTCAATCCAAATCTCCAGATTTTCCAATGCAATACTACGATTTGACAGCAGCGCTCATTCCGATGATAATTATGCGTACGTCACTCCTGTGGAGGGTTGATAAGCTCGGCGCACTGGGAAATCCCAAGCGCGGGCTGCATGGATGGCGCCAAAATATATTTTTGTTACCGGCGGTGTTGTTTCCTCACTTGGAAAGGGAGTTGCAGCTTCCTCCATCGGTTGTCTCCTCGAAAGTCGCGGTTTCAAGGTCACCCTTCAGAAATGCGATCCGTACCTTAACGTCGATCCCGGTACGATGAGCCCGTTCCAGCACGGCGAAGTCTTCGTCACCGAAGACGGCGCGGAGACCGACCTCGACCTCGGCCATTACGAGCGCTTCACCCACGCCAATCTTTCCCGCGATAACAACTGGACCACCGGCCGCATATACGAAACCATTTTGACCAAGGAACGCCGCGGCGACTACCTCGGCAAAACCGTCCAGGTCATCCCCCACGTCACCGACGAAATCAAAGCCACCATCAGGAAAGTCTCCGATGACGTGGACGTCGTCATTGTCGAAATTGGCGGCACCGTCGGCGACATCGAATCGCTTCCCTTCCTGGAAGCCATTCGCCAGATGCGCCTCGAACTCGGCGCGGAAAACACGCTCTTCGTTCATGTCACCCTAGTTCCCTTCATTGCCGCCGCTGGCGAACTGAAAACCAAGCCAACGCAACACAGCGTAAAGGAAATGCTCGGCATCGGCATTCAACCGGACATTCTGCTTTGCCGCAGCGACCGTCACATCGCCGCGGATCTCAAGAAAAAAATCGCCCTCTTCTGCAACGTCGCCGAAGCCTGCGTCATTTCCATGGAAGATGTGGACACCATTTACGCTGTTCCCGTCGAGCTCAGCCGCGAGGGCCTCGACGCGCAAATTTTGCGGCATCTGAAATTGGAAGATCGCCCTTCGGACATGCGCCCCTGGCTCGATCTCGTCTATCGCATCCACAATCCCGCCGGCGAAATTCGCATCGCTGTCGTCGGCAAATACGTTCAGCTCGAGGACGCCTACAAAAGCCTGCGCGAAGCCTTGCTCCACGGCGGCCTGGCGCACAATCAAAAAACGATTCTCGAATGGATTGAAGCCGAGGAAATCGATTCGCCCGACACGGCCGCTGCGCGCCTGCGCGGCTACGACGGCATCCTCGTCCCCGGCGGCTTTGGCAAGCGCGGCATCCAGGGCATGATCAATACGATTCAATTTGCCCGCGAAAGCAAGATTCCGTATTTCGGCATCTGCCTCGGCATGCAGTGTGCCACCGTCGAATACGCTCGCGATGTTGCTGGCCTAAAACAAGCCGACACAACGGAATGCGATCCCCAGGCGCCGCATCGCGTAATCTATAAACTCCGCGAGCTCCTCGGCGTCGACGAAATGGGCGGCACCATGCGCCTCGGCGCGTGGCCCTGCAAACTCGAACCCGGTTCCTTCGCTGCCAAAGCCTACGGCAAACTCGAAATCAGCGAGCGCCATCGCCACCGCTACGAATTCAACCGCGACTACGAGAAGACTTTAACGAGCGCCGGCCTCCGCATCACCGGCCGCACTCCCGACGAAAACTACGTCGAAATCATCGAGGCACCTGATCACCCGTGGTTCCTCGGCTGTCAATTCCACCCCGAATTCAAATCCAAGCCCCTCGAACCGCACCCGCTCTTCGCCGCTTTCCTCGGCGCCGCCCTCGAGCACAGGAAAAGCAAATCGCGCCCTGCCACGGAACCTCAGCGCATCCATGCTGTCCACGCCTCGCCGCGCGCCAACGCGTAATCTCGAGCATTTGTAGAGGTACGATACATCGTGCCCCGTGCGCAGCACGTTCATCCTGAGCCTCGAAGGACCGCGCCCCCACTTGTAGCGGAGCCCGTATTGCAAAACGGTCCCGCCTCCATTCCGGAATTCGCGCGCGAGCCGCCCATTGGCGTAGTGGTTCAGTTTTCGCTCAACGCGTTTCTCGGTATTGACCTGCCTTCCATAATGGCCATCTTAGGGTTAGCCCGTGATGCGGGAAGAATCCGCCGGCAAATATGAGAACACCTTAGGAGGTCCTCTAAGAAACCGCGGTGGGAGCCTTCGCCAGCGCTTCCAGTTTTCTTAGCCGATCATCTCCGCCAATCACGATCAAGCAGTCGCCGACGCGAATAACAGCATCTTCCGGGGGATTGAAAGCCATCTTGCCATCCACATTCTTGACGGCTAATACAATCACCCCTGCCTGCTGGCGAATCATCGAGTCGGCCAGTTTCTTGCCAGCCAGCATGGATTGCTCAGGAATCTTGACTTCGCCTATTTCGATATCCAGCCGCTCCGTACCGAACGCGGTGTCGATAAAATCGAGAACATTCGGACGAAGGAAGAGGTGGGCGATACGGCGACCCACGAAGAAATAGGGCGAAATCACCTGAGTGGCCCCAGCCCTCAGAAGTTTCGACGTCGCTTCTTCCTCGCTGGCGCGGGCAATGATTTTTAAGTCCGACCGAAAACCGCGAGCCGTCAAGATTATGTAGAGATTTTCAGCGTCGGAGTTGACAGCCGCTACGAACCCGCTGGCCCGGTCGATCTTCGCCTTCGAGAGGATCTGCGTTTCCGATGATTACGGGGATCTTTTCGTCTTCGGCCCAGCGGGCGCGGACTGGGTCTTTCTCGATGATGACGCAATTCTGACCACGCTCGCGCAGTTCGCGCGCTACCGTGCGCCCCACGCGTCCTGCGCCACAAATGATGTAATGACCAGTAAGTTTCGCGAGTTCGTGTTCCATTCGGCGCCGGCCGAAGAATTGTCCAAACTCGAATTCTATCAAGCCCTGCGAGAATGTCGCAATCGTGAAGCCAGCCCCAATCACGGACGCAACAATCAGGCAGGAATTGAAGATTCGACCGGCATGTGACAAGGGATGAATTTCGCCGTATCCCACGGTGGCCATTGTTGTCAGCGTCATATAGAAGCCATCGAACCACGGCCAGCCTTCGATGTAATGAAATCCGGCCGTCCCTATAAAGACCAAAGCAGCGAGGATAGCGATAGCCAGGCAAAGTCGGCCCACAATATTCATTTGCAAAATCCTCGGCCGTCCTCGAAGCAATGTCAAGGCGCCAATTCATGCGCGCCGCCTGATTAGAATTTGGAAATAGCGACCAATGTATTCAGCGCTTCAGCAGCAATAGAGCATCGGTTGAGAGTTCTCTCAGTTCAAAAATCGTGCCTTAATACACCCGCCTCATCTGTTCCCTGCAGTGTGAAACGATTTTCGCCAGGAGCACTTCCTGCGGTCTACCATCTTCATCAGCACTCCTTAAAATTGCCTCAGATTCTAGCCCGCTCCTGCAACATCTCTCCATGCTCGGCATGTGTCTCAAGAGGTCCATCAACGGAATTTTGCGCAGGGAATTAATTCCAGGCGAATCGTCGGCTAACCGGAAGGCATCCGGGTTCCCCAGTGCTTATTGGTTCTGAGAACGTGGGCTTCTAGGAAGTCGCGCCGAGCTAACCTTCCGATAAATCGTGCCAGACCAACCGGAAACTGGCCCACTGCTGTATTCGAGCAATTCTCCAACTTCATGTCGCGTGTATGCTATCTTCGATAACTTCCATGATTCCTGCTCACGACATCTCTCTTGGCTCTCTCAGGCTGGGACTCGGCAATCCTCTCTTTCTCATTGCTGGCCCGTGCGTGATCGAAAGCGAGGCGCACGCCCGAAAAATGGCCGAAACGGTATCCAAAATCTCTGCCGACGCCGCCATCCCCTACATCTTCAAAGCCTCCTACGACAAAGCCAACCGCTCCTCCGTCAAAGCCTTCCGCGGCCCCGGCCTAAAAGAAGGCCTTCGCATTCTTGCCAAAATAAAATCCGATCTAAACCTCCCCATCCTCACCGACATTCACGAAACCTCCCAAGCACAACCCGCCGCCGAAGTCTGCGACATCCTCCAAATCCCCGCCTTTCTCGCCCGCCAAACCGACCTCCTCCTCGCCGCCGCCAATACCGGCCGCATCATCAACGTCAAAAAACCCCAATTCCTCTCCCCCTGGGATATGTCCTACGTGGTCGAAAAAATCTCCAGCACCGGCAACCACAACATCCTCCTTACCGAACGCGGCGCTTCCTTCGGATACCAAAATCTCGTCGTCGACATGCGTTCCTTCCCCATTCTCCAAAAGCTCGGCTATCCGGTCATCTTCGACGTGACCCACTCCGTCCAACTGCCCGGAGGCCAAGGCCACGCTAGTGGCGGCCAACCCGAATTCATCGAGCCGTTAGCTCGCGCCGGAGTAGCCGCAGGCGTCGACGGCCTCTTCCTCGAAACTCACGACAACCCCGCCGAAGCGCTCTCCGACGGCGCTAATGCTCTTCCGCTTTCGCAACTCCCCGCCCTCCTGAAACGTCTCAAAGAACTCTCCACAGTCGTCCGCCGATGGAGCGTCCAATGATCTCCTGCCCCTCACGCCACAAGCGGACCCCCACAGTGAACTTAAACGCTTTAGAAGCAGCACTTACGGAGCTTGTTGCAACTACTGCAACTAAAGGACTTACGGGAACCTTAAGTTCTTTGGATGCAACACTTACAAAAAACAGGGGGGTGCCTGTTGAGTCTTGACACCGCCCGCCGCGTCCTGAAGATCGAAGCCCAAGCCATCCAAGACGTTTTCGCGCGCCTCGACCACACCTTTGAAAAAGCCGTGGACATCCTCTTCGCCTGCAAAGGCCGTGTCGTCGTCACCGGCATGGGCAAGTCCGGCCTCATCGGACGCAAAATCTCCGCTACCCTCTCCAGCACCGGCACGCCATCGTTTTTCCTTCACCCCGCCGACGCCCTCCACGGCGATCTCGGCATGCTCGCGCGCGGCGACGCAATTCTGGCCGTTTCCTACGGCGGCGAAACCGAGGAAATCGTTCACTTGCTCGAAACGTTGAAGCGTCTCGAATCGCCGCTCGTCACCCTCACCGGCAAAATAACTTCAACCCTCGCAAAAGCCAGCGAAGTCGCCCTCGACGTCAGCGTCCGCGAAGAAGCCTGCTCTCTGAATCTCGCTCCCACCGCGAGCACCACCGTCGCTATGGCCGTCGGCGATGCCTTAGCTGTTTCGCTACTAGAGCGCCGTGGCTTTCAACCAGAAGACTTTGCAGAGCTTCATCCCGCTGGCCGTCTCGGCACCAAACTTCTTCGCGTCGAACACAAAATGCACGCAGGCAATGCTCTCCCGCGCGTTGGCGTCGACGCACCAATGCCCGAAGTCATTCACGAAATGAGCAGCAAGGGCCTCGGCATGACCACCGTGCTCGAACCCGATGGCCGCCTCGCCGGAATCCTCACCGACGGCGACCTCCGCCGCCTGATGGAAAAGCACCGCGGCGCATCACTCGAAATGACCGCAGGTGCGGCAATGACCCGCAATCCGCAAACCATCGGGCCGCACGTCCTGGCCAGCGAAGCATTGAATCAGATGGAAAAGCGCAAGATCACGAGCGTGGTCGTCGTCGACGAATCCAAGAAAGTTCTGGGCGTGGTTCATCTGCACGACCTCTGGACTCTCGAGCTTATGTAACGCAGGATTTTAGATCCGTGCTTTCCTGAAGTTGCAGTGGCGGACTTTGTGGTCCGTGTTTTTTTCATCCCTTCAACAGGAGCGACCCTTGTCAAAAGGCATGATCAAAATTCCTGCAAGCCTCAAGAAGCGCGCCGCGCAGATCCAGGTGCTGCTCATGGACGTGGACGGCACGCTGACCGACGGCTCCGTCACTCTGCTTTCCCAGCCCGATGGCACAGCCCTCGAAGTCAAAACGTTCGACGCCCACGACGGCCAGGGCTTAACTCTCGCGCGCACTGCCGGCCTTCTCACCGGCGTTATCACCGGCCGCGAGAGTCCCGCTCTCCTGCGGCGTGCCCAGGAAATGAAAATGGAATTCATCTATCAAAAGCAACCAACGAAAATTCCTGCGCTTGAAGAAATTTTGAAGAAAACTGGAGTTCCGGACTCCGCCATCGCTTACGTTGGTGACGACCTACCGGATTTGCCTGTCATGCGCCGCGTGGGGCTGGCCATTGCCGTCGGCGATGCGGTGCTCGAAGTGAAACTGGCGGCGCACTACGTTACTAGGGCGCCTGCTGGAAAAGGCGCCATCCGCGAAGCTGTCGAGCTCATCCTAAAATCGAAAGGCATGTGGTTTGAGATGATTGAGAAGGCACGCGCCTAGGCCCGCACGTCCTTGTCCCGATAATGCTCTCGTTATATGGTCCTGCCTCGTAAGGGAGGCATTCATGGCCCAGCCCGCGCGTTCTCGCGTTCAAGTGCTCACCTATCTTGTCATCGTTTTTGGTTTCAGCTCCTTCTTCTACTTCCTCATTCTTCATTCCGGCAGCTTAGGAAACGGCAGAGGAATGTATGTGTTAGGCCTGATGTGGTGCCCCGCTCTTGCAGGCATGCTTACCCTGCGCTTGAATGGCCGCAGCATCTGTGAGCTGGGCTGGAAATGGGGCGAAACCAAATACCAACTCCGCAGTTGGTATATTCCGCTGCTGTACGCCTCGATTGCCTATGCCATCGTGTGGATCTTTCATCTCGGCGCCTTCGGCAATCCCAAATTTTTCGATGCACTCACGAAGGCAATGCATCTCGGCGGACCTCCGTGGATTTCGATCGTGCTGGGAATTTTATTGATCGGCACTTACGGCTTGGTTCGCAGTGTCTCCAGCGCGCTCGGCGAAGAAATCGGCTGGCGCGGATTCTTGGTGCCCGAACTTGCAAAGACCACCTCATTCACCACAACCTCGCTTATCAGCGGTATCGTTTGGTCGCTCTGGCACTATCCCATCTTGATTTACGGCGACTACAACGCAGGCACTCCCACGTGGTATGGCCTGCTATGTTTTACGGTGATGGTCATTTCCATGAGTTTTGTTTTCGCTTGGATGCGCCTGAAATCCGGCAGCCTGTGGACCGGCGCGATTCTCCACGGCAGCCACAATCTCTATATCCAAGGAATTTTTACGCCGATCACGCGCAACACTGGCAAGACAGCGTGGTTCATCGACGAATTTGGCTGTGTCCTGCCGCTGGTGGCCATCGCTTTCGCTATTTATTTCTGGAGCAAGCGGCGAGAACTGCCCGCTGCGTAACCTAGTCTTCGCTGGATGATGGTGGACTGGCTGCGTCAGTGCGGTGCATCCCCGCCCGCGGGCGAAAACCGTGGCCGGGGACCGCTCGCAAATATACCTTGACACGTATATGCTCCGCAGAGTATACGAAGAGCATGGAATCCGTGTTCGAAATCATTGCCGAGCCGAACCGCCGCGCGATATTGAGCTTGCTGGTCTCGTCACAACAGTCGGTGGGAGAGATCGAGCGTCAACTTCGCATGCCGCAACCGACCGTGTCCAAGCACCTGCGCGTGCTGCGCGAGGCCGGTTTCGTGGAATCCATGGTGGACGCACAGCGCCGTCTCTACCGGCTGAAACCTGAACCATTTCAGGAGGTGGATAGCTGGCTGGAGCAGTTCCGCCGGTTCTGGTCCGATCACGTGGATGCTCTGGAACGCCACCTCGACCGGATGGATCCTTTAACACCAAAGCGGGTAACACCAAAGAGGGCAACACTAACGAAAAGGAAGACAAGAAGAAGACAACGCGGCCCAAACCGCGAACGTGACAAAGGAGAAACGAAATGAAAATTAAAATGACCAGCGTACATGTGGACGACCAGGACAAGGCCCTGCGCTTCTATACGGAGGTATTGGGCTTTGCCAAGAAGACCGATTTCAGTCAAGGCCCCTATCGCTGGCTGACGGTGGCTTCGCCCGAGGAGCCGGACGGCACGGAGCTGCAGCTGGCGCTGAACAACAACCCCGCGGCCAAAACGTATCAACAGGCGATTTTTCAACAGGGCCAGCCCGCGGCCATGTTCTTCACCGACGACCTCAAGGGCGAGTACGAACGGATCAAGGCCCGCGGTGCCGAGTTCACGATGCCACCCACTGCTGTGACCGGCTCGACCATAGCGATGCTGAATGACACGTGTGGCAACCTCATTCAGCTAACGCAGCTGGCAGGCTATTCACGCTAAGGAGAAAAAGGTGACCGATCGCGAGCAATACACACCGGGTCCGGCCAGCGGGGCGCAGATACGAAAGGACGGAGAGAAGTGGACGCTCATTCTCACGAGAGAACTGCGGCACTCGCCGGAAAAAGTGTGGCAGGCGCTTACCGACCCGGCGCAGTTGCGCGAGTGGGCGCCCTTTGACGCCGACGGGAGCCTCGGTACGGTTGGAACCACGGTGAAGCTCACCACGGTGGGAGCGCCCGCACTTCACGTTACCCAAACAAAAGTGACGCGAGCCGACGCTCCTGAGGTGCTTGAGTACAAGTGGGGTGGCTTCGATATGCGGTGGCAACTCGAAGCCTTGGGTGGCGGCACGCGCCTGACGCTGTGGACCAACATCGGTCACCGCTACATCGCCATGGGTGCTGCCGGGTGGCACATTTGTTTCGATGTTCTGGATCGCCTTCTCAGCGGAGCTCCGCTTGGACGCATGGTTGGCCCTGAGGCCATGAAGTACGGCGGCTGGCAGCGGCTGAACGCAGAGTACGCCAAGCAGTTCGGTATCGAAGCGCCCAACTGGCCGCCTCAGGCGGATCAAAAGTCGTGAATCGGTATCGTCGATAAGGAGGACAAAATAGTCATGAAAGAAGCTACGAAGCGTTCCATTTTCCGCTGGATTCACATTATCTTTGCCATCCCTATAGCCGGTTATATTTATAGTCCGTTTGACCAAATTCCAAACTACGCGCCCGCTACCCGGTTTGTCTTCGTTCCTGTACTTGTCCTTTCGGGGCTGTGGATGTGGAAAGGCCACGTCGTTCGACGACTTATTTCGAAGAGATCAGCCAATAAAAGGACTGGCATGAAAACGGGACAAGAACTGGAGGCATAAAGATCCAATGAATCCATCGGAACGTATTGACCAGCTGATCGCAGGACTCACAGACTGGCGCGGGAAGACGCTTGCCATCGTCCGCAAGGCCATCCTTGAGGCCGACCGGGAGATCATCGAGGAATGGAAGTGGATGGGAAGCCCAGTATGGTCTCGCGACGGAATGATCGCGGTCGGCAACGCACACAAGGATAAGGTAAAGCTCACCTTTGCCAACGGAGCGAACCTCCCCGATCCAGAAAAACTCTTCAACGCGGGCCTCGGGGGCAACAAATGGCGAGCGATCGACCTTTTCGCGGGCGATAAGATTAATCAACGTGCGCTAACAAATCTAGTCCGCGCCGCCATCGAATACAATCAGCTCAAATTGAAGAGCAAAGCGCCCACGCGCACTCGCGCGAAAGTCAGTAAAAGTAAAAAGTGATGAAACTATAGCTTTTTCCTAGCAATTTCCTCTGCGGTACGCTAAGCAAAACAGTTAACATCCCTTCTGTCCCCGGGTTCCCCCCGGAGATTCCGCCGAGCGCGAGCTTCGTACTGGCGGTCACGGTGTTGCTGGTCACCCTAATGGGCGTAATGCTCCACAACGTGATGAAGTAGCGCGCAATAAAGGGATATTGGAGGAATAAAATGAAGACCTTAGCCCTCGGACTTACTTTCACATTGTTGCTGCTTTTGCCTGCGCAGACGCGCGCCCCGGCTCAGACTGCTGTCCCACTTGAGACAATGGGTATGCCAAACGGTCGAGCTTGGCGACTCATGCCTCAAATAGATAAAGCCACTTGGGTATATGGATTCCAAAGTGGGGTCATGGCTGCTCTAGGGGCCATCACAAAAGACGGCAAAGAGATAGCGCCAGAAAGCAGCAGGAAGGAAATCATCAATCTGTATTTTTCCAATCTTTCGCGCGACGAAATCGCTAAAGGCATCGACGCTTTCTACCAAGATACGCCCGAAAATGCGCCACTGCCAGCAGCCGTAGCCCTCGAATATGTAACGCAGAGAGCTGGCGGTGCTACGCAATCGCAACTAGATGACTTTGTAAGAGCCGCTCGGAAAGCGAGCGCTCAATGAAGCTCGCCACCCAAGTTCATCCGGGAACGTCCCGTCTGTCAATATGTTCTGTCCCCATGTTCTGTTTGCCGTAGCATTACCTGCGATACCCAGCCCGTCAAGCTGTCCGCCTGCCGGACTGGCTCCGCATTTTGCACAAGAAATCCAACGAAGCCTCCTGTGGAAAGTGGCTCGTCGTCCATAGGCTGAACATATTCGGTTTGGTAGAGGCCGATTCTTGGGTTCAGTCCTTGAACTGTGACTGCAGAGTGGACCAATTGCTTTAGTTCTATGGGAAGACGTGCAAACGACCTTACGCCGACATTTTGTTCTCTCGTGTCTATTGCCACAAATACGAAGGAATAAACCAAGTGAAACCCAACATCAGCCAACCTGTTAGCCTGCTCAGTGGCCTTTTTCAATTCTTGGAGCTTGTTAGGTTGCCCATTCCGAATCGCGTTGACTCCAAACTTGATGCGTTTCACGGAAATTGCGGTCGCTGATTCTGGCTGACTCAGTGGACACAACAATACGTCAACATCCCCGAGGAAATTTCCAGGCACTCCTTTCAGATCAACGCTGACGAAGGCGGAAGGCTCGGCTGGCATGCCGGAAATATTGAAGACGCGGGACCGCCATGAAGGGTCCAACAGCAATCGCCTTATGAAGTCAGCCTCAGTGATATCCGCGATGGACTTGCAGTTGAAGGTGGACGCTCCGTCTTGGCTTCACCAATCATCATACGATAAGAATCGCCATTCTCCCAGAACCACGCGGGTGGCCGCCCCTCGATCCAGGTGGGTGGGCGACACTAACCCCTCAAGCTGATTTTGATTTTTGCTTTTTCCGGGGCTGGCCTACCCTTTGCGTTTTTTTTGTTCAGCCCCATGACATCCTTTACAGAGTGTCCCTAGACATCCTGTTTATTTTGCAAAGGGTGGGCCACTCCGGGTCTGTCCGTCTCATCATTTATAGTCGCGTCTCTGATTAGACCAGCCCGAGGCAGATCCGGACTTGCTCTTCGATGCGGGCAAAGGTTGCCGCGGGAAGGACGCCGATCGCAGGATAGCGCAACAAGGTTTTTTCGAGGCTGGTGACCTGATCGCATTTGGCCCAGCAATCGAAATTGAGATTCGCTTCTCCCTTTTTAATGGGTACGCGCATGCTGAAGGCCTTACGCTCGACGGTCGTGATGCCCACGACGCAAACGTCCAAGGCATGCTTGTTGATTTGGTCAACGGACAGGACCACGGCCGGGCGTGGTTTATCGAGCTGGACGATGTAGACTTCGCCTCGTTTCGGAAACCAGCCTGAGCGAGTAGTGGCCATCAATCCCTGCTAAACGTCCTCAGAGATGCCTTGTGCATGGCCCTGGTCTCGGCGCGGTCCGCTTTGGAATCATCGGCGAAGAAAGCACTGGCTTCCGCATCGAGGCGCTCGTATTGCTCTTCGATGATGGCGCGGCGAAGCAGTTCGTTGACGCGTTCACTAGCGGAGCGGTCGCCTTTGGTTTCGTCGACGTAGTCGTTGATGTCGGGCTCGATGGTAAAGGTCTTAGCTAGCCTCATAGCTAACCTCGTATTTTTCCTATGATAGCGGGAACACGTGTGCAAATCAAGGCCTGGCACCTGTCCGCTTTATGCAGATTGCACCCGGGGCACGCCAAGGACGGGTTGCAGGCCCTTCGCACTTCTGGGTCGATGGCCGCAGCAATCGCACTTCAAAATTCCAAGCGAATTCTGGGCAACTTGGCTGGTAAACTCTATGCGACGAGGTAAGCGAAGATGACCGGCGTTATTATCAAGGATCAAGACATCCTCGGCGGAGAGCCTGTATTCCGCGGGACGCGTGTTCCATTCAAAATCTTGATTGAGTATCTGGAAGGAGGCGACACTCTGGATTAATTCCTGGAACGATATCCGAGCGTCAGCCGCGAACTTGCCATTGCCGCCATCGAAGAAGCCCGCCTGAGCCTTGTCGCCCAGCTCAAATGAAAGTCCTCATTGACGAGTGCTCCCCCAAGCCGCTTATGAGGCATCTTGCAAATCACGGCCACGAATGCGTCACGGTTCGGGAAAATCGAGGGACAGACGGGATGTTCCCCGAACAATTCATTACCAAACCGTCTCACCAAACTCCGAATTTCGCCGGGTGCCGGGTGCCCCAGGTAGCGCTTTTCTACCTGGGTGTTGGCTCATGGCCGCGGAATTTCCAGTTGTTTGCAGATGGCCCGAACCGTCCCCTCTTTGATTTCGCGATGGCGTGGGACGCTGGCGATCTTGTGCAAGGTAGGTTGAACCAAATGCTATGGGCACCACCTTCGCGATACAAAACGCACCCTTGGTGGCGCAGATGGCGTTCCAATTCCGCGAGTTTCATGCTTCCGCTATTTCGAAAACCTCGCGCACCGCGTGTGGGGAAAGGCCTTTTTCCGCAAGCTCGCGCTGGCATTGCAGCGCCAGCTTGAACGCGTCCGCAAGATTCGCTTTGGCCTCGTCGATGGTTTCGCCTTGCGAAATCGCGGCGGGAAACTCTTCCACAAAACAAGTATAGCCGCCTTCTTTGGCGGGTTCAAAAACGGCTGTCAATTTCATCCCCATAGATTATCACAGCTGCGAATGGCGTGCGGCCCCGGCGCCGTCGCTGACGGTGGCTGGGCGGAAACTGGGGGGACAGATAGGTTGTTCCCCGAACGATTCGTCACCACACCGTCTCACCAAACTCCCAATTTCCCGCCAACCGCCTCAATCCACTCCACTTCCCCGTCTCACGTTCGAATGATATTCACTAAATAATAGTCCTTGACAGTAATGTAAAACCATGCTACCCTTCCTTATGTTCTCCTCGCCCCGACTCTTTCCATCCGTCGCCTCCCCTGTCGCTCCCCACCGCAAAACGCTGCGTCCGATAATATCTTCCGCAACTTCCTTAGAATCAACACTTCCAATGTGCCTCGCAAGTGTTCATTCTAAAACGCTTGCGGCCACCCGCTTTCCTTTAGAATCAACACTTACAAAAAAACGCGGGGGAGGGGTCAATTATTGTTAACCAGCAAAACTCGGAAAGCTCGGGCAACAGAGAGCGGACGTTCGCCAGCGACGATAAAATCATTGCCGTGGCCACAGGCGACTCTGAATTCAGCGGCTAACTCGAGGCGCGCGATCTTCCTCTGCACCACTTGCCGGCGCTCCGCCGCTTTTTCCAGGACTACAAGCCGGTCGAAGAGAAAAAGGTCGAGGTCGAAGTCGATGAAATCCGACCTGCTTACGCCGCATTGGCGGTTATCGAGCGCGCCCCGGTCCGCTACAAAGCAGAGCCCGACGACCTAATGGCTAAGGATGCCCGCGTCTGATCACAAAGCCCCAACTATTGAGTTTCGCCAAATATAGAGTCGGGGGAATTATTGGGAAAAGCGGCAGCGAGGCTGCCGCACTCCAAATTCCTTCTTCGCAATCTCACGCGGGACTTAGTAATGCAAAAATACTATTCATCGCCCGGAGCTAGGGTGCTACGTTTTGTCGCCGTATTCTGTAGCCTCCGCGGACGTACAACTGTAAGCTTTCTGGCTTGTAGCTAATCCCGGGAGCTGGCGCTCCGGAGCGGGCGGAACAATTCACGATGACTCACTTCTGGAAATGGACGATTGCCATTTTTCTGGTGCTCTTGCTCGCGGTCTTTCTCGTTCTGTGCAAAATGGCGGGCAGCCCCAAGGACGTTTACGGCATGGTGCGCTACGCCTTGCCCCACATGCATCGCGGCAGCCTCAAGGTTGGCGACGACGCCCCTGACGCACGCCTCGTCGCTCTCGATGGCGCGAATCGGTTTCACATCCGCGAGCGCACCGGTGCTCGCCCGCTCGTTATCATCTTCGGCAGCTACACTTGACCGCCCTTTCGACGCCACGTCGGTGACGTGGTGCAGATTTACAACGACTACAAGGATCACGCCGATTTTCTGACTGTCTACGTCCGCGAAGCTCATCCCACCGACGAGTGGCAAATGAAATCCAATGTGAAGGACGACGTATGCTACGCCCAGCCAAAGAGCCTGGCTCAGCGGGTGGCCATTGCCAACGATTTCATCAAGCGCTTCAAATATCCCATCGCCTTTGGCATCGACGACATGAGTAACGCGGCAAACGACGCGTACGCCGCCTGGCCAGAGCGCTTCTACATCATCGATGAATCGGGCCGCATCGCCTATCGCGGCGGTATGGGCCCGTTCAACTACAATCCCGAAGAAGTCCGCGCTTGGCTGGCCGCCCGCTACGGCTCCGTGAAGCACGATCCGCCCTCGTCAGCTACGCCGGTCGCGTCATTGAAGTCGCCAAATTAATTGCGCAGAACAAGCAATCCACAATCGCCCAATGCCCAATCAAAAAGAGTGGGCTTGGCCCGCGCTCTCTCCAAACTCGGCTTTTGCTCCAGAGCGCAAGCCACACAACTCATTCGTGCTGGCAGGGTTCGCGTGAATGGCACGCTTCGACGCGATTCGGAAACGCCGGTCCGCCCTGGGAAGGACCGCATCGAGTTGGATGGCCAGTCCGTTGCCGCGTCCAAGAAAATCTATCTTATGCTCAACAAGCCTCGCGGCATCATAACCAGCGCCTCCGATGAAAAAAGCCGCGACACGGTCTACAAATTTCTCGGCGCGGACCTGCCCTGGGTCGCTCCCGTCGGCAGACTCGACAAAGCTAGCGAAGGCCTGCTGCTGCTCACTAACGACTCCGAGTGGGCCGCCCGCATTACCGCGCCGGAAACGCATCTCGACAAAAGTTATCACGTGCAAATTGCAAAAATCGCCGATGCCGCGGTGATCCAAGCCGTCAAGAACGGCATTCGCACCAAAGATGGGGACTTACTGCGCGTGAAGGACGCTTCCCTGCTGCGTCAAGGAGAGCGCAATTCCTGGATCGAAGTTATTCTCGATGAAGGAAAAAACCGCCACATTCGCCGAATGATGGAAGCTCTGGGCATCGAAGTTCTTCGGCTGATCCGCGTGGCGATCGGCCCGCTCGCGCTGGGCGACTTGCCAAAATCTACTGTCCGCGCGCTTACGTCCGAAGAAAAACTCTCGCTCGACCGCGCAATGCGCCGGGGCGCTTGAAATTCTTAGCTCACCTACTTCTTCTTCCCTGGTGTCGCCGGCTTGGGTTCGGCCACCGGCTTTAAATCCGCCGCGGCTTTCTCCAAATCCGTTACCGCACTCGAGTCCAATTCATACAACGATGGCTCGTTGTCTCGTTTCGCGATGTAGCGATCGCCGTTCTTCGATATCAGCACCTTCTCCACGTTCTTTCCGCCATTTGAAGTAGCCGTCACTTCGATTGCCGGCGACGTGAAACCGGTGTCCACAAATTTGCTAGCGGAAAGGTCTCGCACTTTTCCTTCGAACGACTCCGCACTGATCGCGTCTGCCTTTTTCCCGTCTGCCAACCACCAATCAGAGCCACCCTTCGTCAGGAAACATGTGGTCGCGCCATCGTGCAGCTCAATCTTGTCGGGATCGGTAAATCCAAAATCAAACAGCTTTTTGTTTCGGAAATCGTCCACGCCTTTGTCCAGCGCGGTGCCCAAATCGCTCCCCACTTTGTAAATGCCCTCGACCGCGCTCGACTTCGCGTAGTAATCGTCCTTATTCTTGCGTACCTGTAACTCTTCCGTCCCCGAAGCGTCCGTAACCTTCGCAACTCCCACGATTGTCCCGGAAGCAAACGCCGACGATGCTTTTTTCTGGTCCTCGTCGGAGGCGTTCAAGTCCATCTTCGCATCCGCGAGTTTGCGAATCAGTTCTTGCACGTTCGAATCGTCCGCGCGCAATGGCTTGGGCTTCACAATCTGCCACTGGTCCTTGTTCCGGCCGAATTCGATGTCCTGCTTTTTCGCCGTCAGTTCCACGCGGCTCAATTTTTCCTGATCGAACACCAGCAGCCGCTTGTCTCGCAAATCCTTCGCGCTCTTGTCCAGGCTTGTTTTGTTGTAGCTGGCCAGCGTAAACACACGCGGATCGCCCGCAAGCGCAACGTACGCGGCATTTCCCGTCGGCGTGCTGTCTCCAATCAGCAACTTCTGCGACTTATTGTCTTTCTCCGTCACATCGACTTCGATCGCGGGCTGCGCCAGCCCATATTCCGCAAGGTTGCCAGCCTTCTCATCGATCAGCCGCTCGGAACTGAGCGAGGAAAGTGTCGATAACATGCTTGAGACTTCGTTCTGGTCTGCTCTTAGCGGCTTAGGCGTTACAATTTCCCATTTGCCCGCTTCGTTCTTTGCGAGTGAGACGTCATCTCCGCTTTTTTTCTTGATCGCAACTTTCGTGATGTCCGCTTGAGGCAGCGTCAGAATTTTCGGCGGCGTGTCCGGGGAGACTTTTACGTCGCTGGCCGACGTCTTTTTGTGGTTCGACCAATATAGAACTCCAGAAAGCGCCGCCAGGACGATGGCGGCTACAAGCAAGCTATTCATTTTCATTGGAATTGCCCCGCATTTTTGTGCACTGCTCTAAGCGGATCCGGTAGCGCCTACCTTCTCCGCCACCAAACCGAAATTCCAGCGAACACGACTACCAGCGGAAACAGGAACTGGCTCGTAACGCGTACCCAATTCATCTGCGCCTTCGTCATCGTGATGCGGCGGTCCTCAGGCTCTTTTGGGCGTATTGAGATCAAGTCCTCATCCGACGACAGCCAGTTCATGGCGTTCAGCGCGAGGTCCCGATTTCCGTTGAACCGGAGAAACGAGTTGGCCGCCCATTGCGAACTACCCACCACGACGAATCGCCCCTGCGAATTCTCTTTGCCCGTCTTGTACGATCCCGCGGCCGCCAGCGTCAGCGGCCCCTTCTTGTTCTTCGGGTCGCTGGGATCGACGCTTGGCGAATTCAATTTCGTCGTCGCCAGGCTAGTCTCCGAGGTATCAAATAGCTTCTCGACGGTGGTCTTGTCGCCGTTTTTTGTGTCCAGCGAACGCGACAACGGAAACCCTGTCGCGGAGCCCTTCATCTCATTCACGATGGGCTGCGAGTCGTACTTTGTCACCAGCGCCACTTGCGGCCCCAATCCGGCAAGCTGCCCAATGGGGTTCATATCGAGGATCAGATCCTTGTTCGGCGTCACGCCCCAACTCGAAAGCAGTCCGGTAAGCACATCATTATCCGCGATGTCCCCGTGACCCATTTTCAGCGGCGGATCGAGCAGGAACATCGCCCGTCCGCCGTCTTCCACATATTTCTTCAGCGCATCAACTTCCGGCTGTTGGTAATCGCCGCTCGGCCCTCCCACGACGACCACTGTGCAATCGCCCGGGACTTCGGCCTTCTCCAGAAGATTGATCGACTTCGCCTGATAATCATCTTTTCCGAGCAAGTCCTTGAAACCCGAATAGCCGGTGCGGGCCGTGTCGTCGATCTGATGTTCCCCGCTTCCGGTGACAAAACATACCGTCCGCGCGGTATGTTTCAGGTCGCGGATAAGGGCGCCTGTGATGTCCTCTTCACTCGTGCCCTTGGCCTCGTTCTTGTTGGCACCAATCTGCACGATCGTCGTGCCGTAACTTTTGATCCCTGCCTCGCGCGCCAGTTCCGGTTTCTTATCCGGGTCCACGTATTCGACATGAACCTTCGGCGAAAGATTCGCGTAAAGGTCCAGCTTGTCTTTTGCTTGCTGGAAGCGGGTTCCCTGATCGAAATAGGTGATGCGCGCGTCCTGCTTCAGGCCCTTCACGACCTTCACAGTCTGTTCCGAGAGGCTATAGCGCTTGTTGGACGTCGCGTCGTACGACTTGTCGTAGCGGTTCGCGAGCACGTTGGCGACCGTCACCACCGCAAGAGTCACAACAATATAGAGCGTCGCGTACGCCGCGTACTTCGTTTGTCTGGCCTTTAACAGCTCGGTATTCACCTAAGACCTCCACCGCAGCGACTCGAGCGAGCGCGCTGTGAAAAAAATCCCAAGAAATGTGAGCGACACGTAATAAACAGCGTCCTTCGAATCGAGCAGGCCCTTCGAGAACGAGCCCACGTGAGTAACCACGGACATGTACGACAGCACGCTCGCCCAAGTCGACGTCTCGTACCCGCTCACCCATTCCAAAACCCAGAGCAGCAGGCAAACTCCGAATGTCGTTGCCCCCGCGATGATTTGGTTCTTTGTCAGCGTTGAAATAAACATTCCTATGGCAAGGAGGGCGGCGGCTTGCAGCAGCAATCCCAAGTAACCGATCGCCAGCGGCTTCCAGTCTGGATTTCCATATCTGAAGAGAAAAATGAAGTTCAGCGCGGTAAGCAACAAAAGAACACCGTAAAGCGTCAACGCGGCCAGCCATTTTCCGAGGATGATTTCACCGTCGCGGATCGGGGAGGTGACCAGCAATTCAATCGTGCCGCTGCGTTTCTCCTCAGAGAACAAGCGCATGGTGATCATGGGAATAAAAAACAATCCGATTACGCCGACATTCGAAAGCAAAGGGCGAATCACCTGTTCGTTCACGTTCATCGGAAACATCTCGCCGCGCATCTGCGATTCCATTCCGGTGAACACGAAGTAGCCCAGAATGTTCCAGAAGAAAAATCCGAAAATCACCGCGAACATCGCTAACAACAAGTACGCAACCGGGGAAACAAAGTAGCTGCGCATCTCCTTGCGCCAGATGATGAATACGTTTCTCACTTGCCCGCTCCCTTCGCCGCCAATTCTTCGTTGGGAGCGGTGGCGCGTTCGGCGGCATTGTCCCCGGTCAGTTGCAAGAAAACCTCCTCGAGACTCATGGCCGAAGGCCGCAGCTCATTCAGATCCCAGCCCGCTTCCACCACAGCGCGTGCCAGGTCTCCGCGCACCACCCGCCCTCTTCCGCTCTCGACCTCAAAAACGTTGCGAGTTTCCCGCTTTTCCTTGAAAAGCACCTTGCTCACGCCGGAAACCTTCTCTAACCGGCTCTGTATTGCTGCGGGATCGAGGGCACCATTGCGGCCGGCCACTTCCACGATCACCGATTCCGCTCCGCGCGCACGGTTCTGCAAATTGTTTACGGAGTCCGTCGCGATCACCTTGCCCTTGTTAATGATGATCACTTGCTCGCACGTCTGTTCCACCTCTGGCAAAATGTGCGTGCTCAAAATGATGGTGTGATCTCCCGCGAGGCTTTTGATCAAATCGCGCGTCTCATTGATTTGCTTGGGGTCGAGACCAGCCGTCGGCTCGTCCAAAATCAGCACTTCCGGATTGTGGATGATGGCCTGGGCCAGACCCACGCGCTGCCGGTAGCCCTTGGAAAGTTTGCTGATGAGCTTGTCTCGCACGTCGGCCACGGCGCAGCGCTCGCAAACGTAATCCACTCGCTTGCCAAGTTCCGGTTTGCGAAGGCCTTTTAAGCTGCCCACGAACTCCAGATATTCCCCTGTCCGCATTTCCGGATAGAGAGGAGGCGTTTCCGGCAAATAGCCGATGCGCTTCTTCACTTCCATGGGCTCTTCGAGGACGTCGAAGCCTGCCACTATAGCGGTGCCCGCGGTCGGCGGCATAAAACACGTCAACATCCGCATCGTAGTGGTCTTGCCGGCTCCATTGGGCCCCAAAAAGCCGACAATCTGACCTTTTTGAATCTCGAAAGAGATGTGGTCGACAGCCGTGTTGCGCGCGTACCTCTTGGTAAGCTCTTTAACTGTGATCATAAATTTTTATTTCTTGCTGCGAGATGCACAACTTTTGAACCGCCTCTTGCAGATTCACAACTTAAATTTGAGAAGCATCATGTTATGAACACGGATAGCCGTGTGTCAACCCTTCATTCAAAAGACTTTGGTCGTTCAACCGCGCACTTGTTCCCATCATTCGAACTGCTTTCGAAATTCTGCGAACTGCCGCTTCAAATCTGCAATCTCTTTTTGCAAGCTCGCGACTTCACTTTCCAGCCGCGCCGCACGCTCTCCGTCCACAAAGTTGTTCGATTCTGGATTCTCTGCAATTGGTTGTACGTGAGGCTTTTCCTGTACTTCCACACTTCCCGAAAGAAGGTGCGCGTAACGCGCTTCTTTCATACCGGTTTGGCGCGGGAGCAGTATTACGAGCGGGGGCTCGCGCTCCATCAAGTGCTTCAATGTCGTGTGCACCACGCTCAGATCCTCGAACGCGTGCATGCGTTCCGCGCGGCTTCGCAATTCCCCAGGCGTCTGAGGCCCGCGCAACAGCAGTTCGCAAAGAATTGCCGTTTCCGGCCGGGTAAAATTGAACATCTCCGCCAGCCTGTGCTCGTACTTGGCAACGCGGCCATCTCCTCCAGCAGAGCGGGCCAGCGCCTGTTCGCCCAGGGTGCGTAACGCCCGCCGCACCGCGTCCTCGTCGAGATTCATCAACGGATCGCGATTCGATTTTTGGTTGCATGCATGCAAGAGCGCATTCAACGAAAGGGGATAGTATTCCGGCGTGGTGATATCTTTCTCCACCAAACAGCCCAACACTCGCGCTTCCACTTGGCTGAGAACGATGTTCACAGACTAAAATCATACAGAAACGCTGACCGGTTCCCAAATTTCAACCGCCTGACATTTGTCCAGGCACGGATCGGATGCGCTACCCAACAAGAAGCCCCATTTGATGGAAGTTGATCAAGTTTCCATCCACCTGTTTGAGAATGGTCTCAGGAGAAGAGTGCGGCAAGTCCCCGGCCAAGGCGGCCGCCAAAGCTTGGCGATCGCGAGTTCCATCCAGCAATTGAAGGAACTTTCTTCCCTGCTCATCCTCAATGTTGACGTGCGTGTGAAGCAACGTCGTCACCATTCTGCCTTCCTCCACGATCAGCCGCGCTAGCAGGCTTGCTGTCGGTTTCTCTCCAATACCATCTGGAAACGGGAGCCGGTAGGTTCGCACATCCGCCAACATGCTCGCCGCCAGCTTCAGAACGACTTGCGCGAGGCTGCCGACGGCTTCTCCTCGCTGCGCTTCTTGTACGAGAGGCAAGCTCGTGCTTACCAAATCCTTGAATCTTGCTCCGTGTGGCCAGATTTCTTCCAGGCGTCGAAGGATGGCTATGATCGCGGGGTTATTTGTTTCGATCGTGCCTGCGCCCCGGCTGTTGATGAATTCCACGCTTCCATCCGGCTTATCCGCCGACTTTTTCATCGGGGAGGCTACCAGCAATCCCGCCAATCTCTCGAGTACCCCGTCGCGCCGCAAGGGCGCTTCGGCATGGCACAACAGGGTCTGCCGGAATTTTCGATACCTCGCGAAGTCGAGATATTGCTGCAGGGCGATTACATCACCCTCCGCCATCCGGTTAAGCGCCTCAAGCCCCTCCTCGCTCAGCTCGGGCGCGAGCACGTCAGTGATTTGCGCCTCACTCAAAAATTGCAATCCACATCTTCCTGCGCGACTCGCAAATTTGGCGAAGGATACTGGCAGAAAATATTCCGCCAGATCATCGTGGTAGACCACGTTTTCATCCCGGCTGAATGTGAGTTTGAGCTCTTCTTGCAACAGAGCTTTCCACGGAGTCTTCGCATCTGTCGCTTTTAAAATCGCCTGAAGAAAATCTCGCACCATCTTTACGCGGTCCCCGGACCCCTCCGTTGGTCGCCCGGTTCGCCCTTCGTGGAACTGCACCATTTCACGCAAGGTTTGGCGAACGTGCCCCGCGGGATTGGTGTTGTAACTGACGAAAGCGACGCCGTTCGCACTCAGATTCGCGCTGCAAATGGAAAGGATTTTTTGCTGCACGTGTTCCGGCACCCACGCAAAAACGCCATGCGCAATGATGTAATCAAACTTGCCGAAATCCGGTTCGATCTCCATCAAGTCCATCGCCTGGATCCGGATGTTTTTAAGTTCTAACCGGCTAATTCTCCCTTGCGCTATCTGCACCGGTTTCGCGGCCAGGTCCACACCCACAAATTGACTCCTCGGAAGCCCGTATGCCATGGGAATCAAGTTGCTGCCATTTCCGCATCCAAGCTCCAGCACGCGGCAATGTTCGACTGGGGTAGGCTGCAAGCCGAAGAGCGTTGCCATAACAGCGAGGCGGTCCGGATGAGTCTGCACGAACGCCAGACTCGGATACGGCACGCTGTCATACACATTCGAATCGGAAGACATGGTTGCTACGGTATCTCTTTTCTCTTCGTCTGTGTATCTTGGGAGGCCCCCATCTGGATAGGCTTGCGCGTTTAATAGTCCGGTTCTCCGCTCTTCCTTCGTCTGCTTTTCAAACGCGAAGAGCCGAGGCGAGTTGCCACGGTCTCCGCTCTCCGCGCACCACGTTCGCGCAGCCGCCTTTTGTTGTACCATCTCCCTCCCTGTGGAACTCGATGGTTCGAACGCTGGAGGCCGCACCGTTATGCCGAGAAATCACCGCCGCCTTTATCCTCTCGCACTTTTACTTACAATTGTTGGGAGCTTTTCGACAAAGATTCTCGCGCAAGATGAGGGCGATGCGTGGGCCAAGAAAAACTCATCCTGGCTGCTCCTCGCTCCTGCCGCGCGCACTCAAGTTCAAGATTTTTCCGAGGATTATAAAGACTATCTGAACATCGCGAGATCGGCGCTCGGCTCCACGCGCGAGGTGATCCGCCGCGCTCGCGCCGCCGGTTTTATCGAATTCACCAAGCCCGAGCAAGCAAAACCCGGCGCGCGCCTGTTCATTCCGAATCGCGATCGCAGCCTGATTCTCGCCGTGATTGGCACCGATCCGATCGTCGATGGTTCGCGCGTGATTGGAACCCACCAGGACAGCCCGCACATCGAACTGAAGGCTCGTCCGATTTACCCGGCGGGAGGCTTCGCACTTTTCAAAACGAAATATTACGGCGGCATCAAAAAATACCAATGGTCCAATCTTCCCCTTGCGCTGGTCGGGCGCATAGACACCGTCGACGGACGCACCGTGGATGTATCCATCGGACTGAACCCCGGCGAACCGGTTTTCGTGATCCCCGATGCCGCTCCGCATTCCGATGCAGAAATGCGAAGCCGGACCTATACCAATGTGCTGCAGGGAGAAGAGCTTGACCCTGTGATCGGCAGCATCCCCGGCGAGAACACTTCCGTCGCCGTCGAAGTTACCCGGCTTTTGACGTCCACGTACAAGATCAAGGAAGAAGATTTTGTCAGCGCGGAGCTTGCACTCGTGCCCGCGGCTCATCCCGCGGATGTTGGGTTCGACCGCGGGATCATTGGCGCGTATGGACAGGACGACCGCGTTTCTTCTTTCTGCGCTGCGCGCTCCATCATCGACCTCAAAGGGACGCCGAAGCTTACGGCGCTGGCTTATCTTTCCAACTTCGAGGAAGTCGGCTCCGTGAATAACACGGGAGCAGGCTCGCAGTTTCTAAATTCCACGATTGCGCGGCTCGTTGGCGCGCAGCGTGGTTCGGCTTACAACGATCTGGACTTGCGGCGCGCGCTACACGATTCTCAAGTCATTTCCGCCGATGCCAATGACAGCATCGATCCGATTTTTCCGTCCACCTCCGAAGCCACAAACGCCGCGCGTTTGGGCTATGGCGTGACCATCAAACTCTATGGCGAAGGATTCGATGCTCCTTCGGAATATGTCGCAAAGATGCGAGGCCTTCTGGATCGGAATGGCATACCGTGGCAGACGCACACTTATAAAGTGGACTTCGGCGGCGGTGGCACCATCGGCGGATTCATGTCGCGCGAGGATATGGAAGTGATTGACTTCGGCGTGCCTTTGCTCTCGATGCATTCTCCGTTCGAGATGTCCTCCAAAGTGGATGTGTGGAATTTTTATCGGGCCATGAGCGCCTTTTTCACCCAATAAGACCGGGGGATTACCGGGAGAAGACCAGATGACTCTTGTCGATTTCGGCTGGCTACGATGAATGCCAATCTTGCCAAAGCGACCGCGGTTGGGGCGCTGGGCGGCTTGCTGTTCGGCTTCGACACTGCCGTAATTTCCGGCACAACGCATTCGCTGACGATTGCGTATGGATTGACGCCACGCGAGTTGGGCATCACGGTGGCCATGGCGCTTGTTGGCACCGTGGTTGGCGCCATGTCCGCGGGAGTGCCCGGCCAAAAATGGGGAGGCCGCGAAACGTTGCGCGTCCTTGCGGTTTTCTATGTGATCTCGGCGTTGGGCTGCGCCTTCGCATGGAATTGGGATGCCCTTCTCATAGCTCGCTTCATTGGGGGGCTTGGCATTGGCGGCTCTTCGGTCCTCGGCCCGGTCTACATCGCTGAGCTTGCGCCCGCAAAAACGCGAGGCAGGCTGGTCGGCACTTTTCAAATCAATATAGTCATCGGGATTCTGCTCGCTTATTTCTCCAACTACTGCATCGGACGGTTGGGACTGGGTGCGAGTGAATGGCGCTGGCAGCTTGGCATCGCCGGGATTCCGGCGGCGATTTTTCTCGTGTTGCTCTTCGGTATTCCGCCCAGCTCGCGCTGGCTGGTTACGCAGAAACGCGTGGACGAAGCGCGCACTGTTCTCCAAATGATGGGAGCGGAGAATCCAGAAGGCGAATTGCGCGAGATCGTCGATTCCATTCACCTAGAGCGTTTACAAACCGCCGAACCACTCTTTTCCTGGAAATACCGGTTCCCACTTTTTCTGGCTATTACCATCGGTATGTTCAACCAGCTCTCGGGTATCAACGCCATTCTCTACTATTTGAATGACATCTTTGCCGCAGCCGGCTTCAGCAAGGTGTCCGGCGACTTGCAAGCAGTGGCCGTCGGCGGGATGAACCTGCTGGCGACGCTTCTGGGAATGTCCGTGATCGACAAGCTTGGGCGCAGGACTCTTTTGCTGATCGGATCCGTCGGAACTGCTGCATGCCTTTTCGGTGTTTCTTGGGTGTTTTTCACTCACAGCCACCAGAGCTCGCTGCTTTGGTTTCTCATCACCTACATCGCCTTCTTCGCAATTTCGCAGGGCGCGGTGATTTGGGTCTACATCGGCGAAGTATTTCCCAACCGCGTGCGCGCCAAGGGACAAAGCGTGGGAAGCTCTTCGCATTGGATTATGAATGCCGTTATTGCGTATACGTTTCCGCAACTCGCAAAATCTTCCGGGGCGTACCCCTTCGTCTTTTTCGGGGCGATGATGGTGCTTCAATTCTTCGTAGTATTTGCTTTCTATCCGGAGACCAAGGGACACTCTCTCGAAGAAATGCAGCACCGCCTCGGTATTGAGTAATGATTCATCAGGAGACTCGTCCGGACGACACATAAGCTTGTTGGGGCGGGCCTGCGCCGCCCGCGAACCTCGAGCAAATGCCTACTATTACTGGACAGAACGCCAGGACCTTACCGTGAACAAGGTTCGGACATTTACGCTCGGAGTAGACATCGGCGGCACGAAAGTGGCCGCCGGGCTCGTGGACGCCGAAGGTATAGTTATTTTTCAGACGCGCCTCGCGATGCATGCGCGCGGAAGTGCCTCCGAAGGATTCGCCGCCGTGCAATCCGCCATCGAAGCTGTTTTCGCGGCTCGCCCGGGCTCCCGCTCCAGCTTGACGGGCATCGGAATCTGCGCGCCGGGCCCGCTTGATCCTGTCAGCGGAGTGATCCTCAATCCTCCAAATGTCCCTTGCTGGAGAAATTTTCCACTCGCCGCGGAAGTGCAGCGCGTTTTTGGTTTCTCCGCGCGAGTGGACAATGACGGAAACGCTGCGGCGCTGGCCGAAGCCATCTGGGGCGCCGGAGTTGGCTACGACAACGTTTTTTACGCCACTCTCGGCACGGGCATTGGAACCGGGATCGTTTTCGATCGCAAGATTTATCATGGGCGAACGGGGAGCGCCGCCGAAGGCGGCCACGTAACCATCGACTGCAACGGACCGAAATGCGGCTGCGGAAAACGCGGGTGTATTGAGGCGTTGTGCTCCGGCCCGGCGATCGCGCGGCGCGCGAGAGAACGACTCGTTGAATCGCAGCGAACTGTATCTCTCGGGGCCGAATCGAAAATGGTGGCTCTGGCCGGCGGCAACGTGGACGACGTGACAACCGAAATTGTGGCGGAAGCGTACCGCCAGGGTGACGCGCTTGCGGTCGAGGTATTCCAGGAAACTGCGGATTTCCTCGCGATTTGGGCGGGAAACATCATCGACCTGCTCGAACCCGACGTCTTCATCTTTGGAGGAGGCTTGTCACAGCTCATGAGCGGCCTGTTCAGTCGCATCCGCGAGCAGCTGGCGAACTGGTGCGTGAATCAGCGCTTTGCGGAAATTCCCATGGTTCTGGCGAAGTACGGCGCCGACGCCGGGATCGCCGGCGCCGCCGCGCTCTGCCGAAGTTGAAAGACCCGCCGGAAAAAGTCGGGAGCGATGCCTGGAGCGATCGAGGCTGGAGCGATCCTTGCGCCTTCTCGTTTGGCTCGCGCATCCAAGGATTCTAGCGTTGCGGCGCTGAGTGCGGATTCTGCGTGCCCGGTGTAATCGGCCCGCCGCAGACGGCGTGCACTACACTGCGACGGCAGGCTGATGAAAACCTTAAACGGAGTACCTGGAGGAACAAAACTATGAGCGACAAAGCAACGCCAGCAGGCGGGACGGAAATAGCAGGCAAGAAAATGCCGGCGGCGAAGAGCGGCGAGTTCCGGATTGGCGGCGATCTGCCCGTGTGGCGGTTGGGATTTGGCGCGATGCGAATTACCGGCAAGGGAATTTGGGGGAAGCCGCTGGACCACGACGAATCGATTCGGGTGCTTCGCCGAGCGGTCGAATTGGGAATCAATTTTATTGACACGGCAGATTCTTATGGGCCGCATGTCAGCGAGAAGCTGATTGCCGAGGCGCTGCACCCGTATCCCCGAGGATTGGTCATTGCAACGAAGGCCGGGTTCGACCGTTCGGGACCAGATCAGTGGACGATGAACGGGCGGCCGGAGCATTTGCGCAGCGCATGCGAGGGCAGCCTGCGACGGCTGAAACTGGAACGCATCGACTTGTATCAATTGCACCGGATCGATCCCCAGGTGCGGGCGGAAGATCAGCTCGGGACCTTAAAGGATTTGCAATCGCAGGGAAAGATCAAGCATATCGGCCTAAGCGAAGTCAGCGTTGCACAGATCGAACATGCGCGAAGGATCGTGCCGATCGTTTCGGTGCAGAACCGCTATAGCCTTGCGGACCGGGCAGCCGAAGATGTTCTGGAATATTGCGAGCGCGAGAGTATTGGCTTCATCCCATGGTTCCCGCTCGGAGCGGGCGAATTGTCGGCTCCGGGAGGTAAATTGGCGCGCACGGCGGCCGAGCTGAAGATCACAACTTCTCAATTGGCGCTGGCATGGCTTTTGTGGCGCTCGCCGGTAATGTTGCCGATTCCGGGAACGTCTCGCGTAAAGCACTTAGAAGAAAACGTGGCGGCGGCTGCGGTGAAGGTAGATGACCGAGGGATGCGCGAGTTGGGCCAACTGGCGAAAACGGCGTAAGCCTGGAGTTGGCGAAAGCGGTTGCGTTTGGTGAAGGGCGGCCCGCCGCAAATGGCAGGCCCTGCCGTGCGCGGATGGAACAATTGCGTGCGGGATGGCTTGTTACTTCCACGACCTGATGTGGAGCCCTACGGATTCGCCGAAGATGTAGATGCACACTTCTTGTTTGCCGGCCGGTTCGACGGCACACCACGCCTTGACTTTGACGCCAGTCAGTTCTTCCGGTTGATCTTCCTGCCGGATTGACCAATTTGAAGGTACTAGGATTTGAAACCGCGAGATTAGATCGCTAAATCTTGTGTCAGCGGCGGAAGTGGAAGTTTCCGACCAATAGCATACGTACCGCGTCCCAACTTCGTTCGAACCAGATTTTGTTGTTCTGTTGACAGCGCACTCCGCTGCTCCAGCGAGTTTGATCGTGGCATTAGACCCCCCGTCGTTTGTTTCGGTAGCTCGCAGATCTTTGAAGAAGTTCACGCGGGCCTCAAAGGCCTTCTTGAGTCCCTGGCACAAGTCGTCGCAGCCAACAGGAACAGTGGGCCGAGCTGCCTTCGAAGGAGGGGTAGGCGGGCGATTCACCAGATAAGGCGACGAGAGAGAACTCATCCAAAGATAAACCTTCGCCGTTCCATCGCTTTCTTTTGTGATTTGCAGATGGAGGGGACAATGGCCACGGTTCGGTCCCCCGGTGGCCGGGACTTCGCAATCCGGCAAACCTGCGTCGACAAAATGGTCGGAATCCGGTGAGGTGATTTTAAATTGCCACGTTGGCTGAAGCATCCGCAGGTCTGCGAGAGTGCTGGTGTACCAGCTTTCTATGGACGGAACCGGAACTTGGGCGTAGCAGATGTACATCGGCACGTTGTTTGCCCAAACCGACATTTGACAGGGCAATTTCGCTCCCTCGATGGAGAGATCGGGAGCTGCCGCGCTGTTCGTTCGATATTCTCTAAAGTCAGTTACCGCCGCATAGAGAATGTTCTGCAGATTCTGACAAAGCTGGTCTTTGCACTGTGCAAGTGCAGCGACAGGAAGCACAAAACTGAGGCCCAAAATGGAGAATGCACGCAAACTTTCCTTGATCATAGGCCGCCGACAGATAACAAGTGGATGCGAATCCAACCCGGGCTAGGGCAGAGGAGGGATTGTCCCAACACTGAAATCGTGCCTGCCACCAATGGTGGTGTCAACGTCTAATGTTAGTTCTCGAAATGCAGGATCAGAATTCGATTGGATCGGACAGTAGCCGCGTGGGCGGTGGTAAACGGAATACCGCGGTGATTGGGCCTGGTGTAGAATCCGGGACGCGATGGCGGAGAAAGCAGAAATTCGGGTGGGCACCTCGGCATTTACCGCGGCGGGCTGGGAAGGAAGCTTCTACCCTGCCGGAATGAAGCCGTCGGAATATCTGAGCTACTACGCCACGAAGTTCGACACGGTTGAGGTGGACAGCACGTTTTATCGAACGCCCGCGCTCTCGACGGTACAAGGTTGGTACGCGAAAACGCCGCCCGGTTTTGTGTTTGCCGTAAAAGTGCCACAGGTGATCACCCACGAAAAAGTGCTGGTCGATTGCGAAGACGATTTGAAGCACTTATTGAAGACAATGGACGCGCTTGGGGAAAAGCTTGGCCCTCTGCTCTTCCAGTTTGGATACTTCAACAAAAGCATGTTCAAGAGTGGCAAGGACTTTCTGGCGCGGCTGACCCCTTTTTTGAAAAAGCTGCCAAAGAATTATATGTTTGCATTGGAAATCCGCAATAAATATTGGCTGGATGCGCGTTTCGCGGACTTGCTGCGTGAAAATGGAGTGGCTCTGGCCCTGATCGATCAATCGTGGGTCCCGCGTCCCTGGGAAATGAAGACGAAATTCGATTTGCTTACGGCGGACTTTACGTACATTCGCTGGCTTGGCGACCGCAAAGGAATCGAGGAACAGACGAAAACCTGGGAAAAGACAATTGTCGATCGCCGGCCCGAGATGACCCATTGGGTGGATCTTTTTAGAGAATTCGTTTCGCGCAATATGAAAATCTTTGCGTTCGCGAACAATCACTACGCCGGTCACGGTCCGGCAACGGTGAAGCTTTTTTGGCAATTGTGGGATAAAACAAAGTAGACGCACGGGCGTGCGATTTGGATCTCTCGTCTCCCGTATTTCTTCCGTTCACTCGGCAGCGAGGCCGAGAATCCCGCGAAGGGCTTTCTGGTCGGCGCTCGAGCCGGCGAAATCGTCAAAGGAACTCTTGGCGGCTTCGATGATATGTCGTCGGATGAAAGGAGCGCCTTCTCTTGCACCCTGCTCGCTACTCTTTATGCAACATTCCCATTCGAGAATTGCCCATCCCGGGAAATCATATTGGGTGAGTTTCGAAAACACGGCGGTAAAGTTGACCTGGCCATCCCCGGTGGAACGAAATCGTCCGGCGCGTTTCAGCCATGGCTGGTAGCCGCTGTAGACGCCTTGTCTGCCAGTGGAATGGAACTCGGCGTCCTTGACGTGGAACATTTTTATTCGCGAGTGATAGAGATCGATGAACTGCAGGTAATCGAGTTGTTGCAGGATGAAGTGGCTTGGATCATAGAGAATGTTGCAGCGGGGATGTTGGCGAACGCGGTCCAGAAACATTTCAAACGTCGCGCCGTCGTGAAGATCCTCTCCTGGATGAATTTCAAAACAAAGATCCACTCCGGCTTTGTCGAAGGCGTCCAGGACCGGAATCCAGCGCTTTGCGAGCTCGCCGAAAGCTGTTTCGATCAGTCCTGCAGGGCGCTGCGGCCACGGATAAATGTACGGCCACGCCAACGCTCCGGAGAACGTCACGTGCGCCTTCAACCCGAGGTTCGCCGAAGCGCGCGCCGCGAAATGCAATTGCTCGACCGCCCATGCTTGACAGGCATCACGATCACCGCGCAGCTTCGCTGGTGCAAAGCCCGCGAACATCTCGTCGTATGCGGGGTGAGAGGCGACGAGCTGCCCCTGGAGATGCGTAGACAATTCCGAGATCACAAGTTTATGCTGCGCGGCCACGTCATGAATTTCCTCGCAATACGCTTTGCTTTCGGCAGCTCGCTTCAAGTCGAATAGGCGCATGTCCCACGAAGGAATCTGCACGGCGACGTAACCGAGACTCGCAGCCCAAGCGCAGATCGAATCGAATGTGTCAAATGGCGGCGTGTCCGAGGCGAACTGTGCCAGAAATATCCCGGGACCCTGAATTGTTTTCACTTGTATGCTCCCGCAGCTGCCAAAAGATGATAGTGCGCAACCATAAGAACCCGATGACCTGCGCCCTGCGCTCTCGGAAAGGCATTCTATCGTCACACAAGCCGAAATGAGCAATCATTCTGGGTGGCGAGAAGTTCCTAAATCTGAGCGAGGCTGAATGTGGCGCCGAGGCGAGAAAGGCAAACTAAGCCACCGCTGTTTCTGGAGCGGGCGATGGGAATCGAACCCACGTCCGAAGCTTGGGAAGCTTCTATACTGCCATTGTACGACGCCCGCTCGTTGCTCTGAATTGTACTCAAGATTTGGATTGCCGTACAGGGGTTGGAACGTTCCTGCAATGCGATCTCACCTGATTGCCGCGATCCTGCCGGCGGTTACAGAGGCCTGGGGATCGAGACTGCGTTGCATAGGCTTTTTAACAAAACTACCGCCCCTGTCTCCGTGGAAAGTTGAGAATAGCGATGAAATTGGATCGAATCCTTCAAAGCACCAGGTCGAGTTCAGGCCGTGCACTTCAATTTGTAACCGAACCCCGCAACTGTCTCGATTAGCTCTGACTTCTTCCCTAGCTTTTTCCGCAAGTTCTTGACCACAACGTCCACCACATTGCTTCCCACGTCGTACTTGTAGCCCCATACGTCTCGGATCAGTGCTTCGCGTGCTACTGCTTTTCCTTCGCGTCCTCGAAGATATTGGAATACAGCGAACTCCAGCCGAGTAAGCCGAATTCGGCGATCATCGATGACCAGTTCACGCGCTTCCACATCGAGCATTTCGCCGGCAGGCACGCCTAATTCTGCAGCGACGAGGCGGGCAAGCCATCCATCCACCGAGGCTGGCCCAAAATCGAGCATGGCGCTGAAGTACGTCCGACCGTCTAAATCGACATTGCTGCTTGGAACAGGCACGAAACCAAGTGACTGCGCCACGGGCGCGTAAGGGCCGAAATCCTGGAGTGAAAGGTAGACGCGCCGGAGCTGCGGCCGCAAGGCAAGGTAAGTCCTTTTTATATCCAGCCAGCTTGCCGCCTGAACGGGCGAGGGCAGTTCACCTTCGCCTTCGCTCAACCATCGGCGAAGAAACAGTGCTATCTCGTTTTTGGGCAGCGGATGATCCCGGAGATGTGCGTTCCAACTTCTTATCACGGGATCGCGGCGCAAAATTGATTCGCGGACGGCGGAGGACTCACAGATACAGTAGAAGCCTACAGTCCTGCGGCCCCGATCGCGCACAACACTGAAGGCTTCCGGGGCGGCCGTCCACCACTCGGACACAGACGAAACGGATTCGGGGCCTTCGTGACGCTCGCAGATGCCACGGATCGCGTCACTATCCTGCGGGTTCGCCGGCTCGACGGTATACATTTGTGCGCCAGAGGGGAAAAAAGCTTCTCGAATGACAGGATTTTCGAGCAAGTAGAGCATGTCGGCGGTGTAACGCCAAAGATCAGTAGACGGGGCGGAAGCCAGCTCCGTTCGTAGCTGCGACCAAGCGGCTTGCCTGTAGCCGCGATATCTGGTGGGGTCGGTCGAACGCAGGGCCGTGGCCATCACTTGCTTCACGGAATCATGGATATGCATTCCATCCAGATCAATGTTCACGAACGGAAGCGAACGCAACCGTGCGAAGGCGTCTTGTGGCGGAATATCCGTGAGGATTCCGCGCAAGAGAGAAACCGTCACTCGCCGAAGCACGCACGCAGCCTCGAGCGCCCGGCGAGTGACCGCATCTCCGATTCCCGCAAGGTATAGCTGGGTGAGCTCATCGATCACGCGATGGATCGCGAGGTCTTCGAAAGCAGGATCTTCAGGTCTTGCAAGTGAGGACGCAGCAAGCGTCAACGCCAGCGGATGCCCTTGGGCCACACGATTGATCCTCACCGCGCGCGACTCTGGAATGCCCAGACAATTCAATAATGACGCGGCATCCTGCCCGGATAACGCATCCAGCTCGACGCTGCGAAAGAGACCTTGCCACCCAGGTGCGGAAGCCCAAGCCGGCACCGGCGCCTCGCGATCCGTAAGAATCAGGCGCACCCTGCTCGGCAGCCGTGGAATGAAGCTCTGACGCAGCCAGGTATCCAGCAGCTTCAGAACTTCATACTGATCGAGGGCCAGCACCACCCGCGAGCCGATGCTGCCGAGACTTCTGGCTGCATCTTCCGGCGAGCTGAGAGTTCTACCAAGGCGGGAACCGAGGGCTCGTAGGAACCCATATTCCGTAGGCTCAACTGATCGACAATCGAGGACGATCGTAGTCACGTCCTGAGCTCGAGCTCGTTCTGCAAACGCGGAAATCAGCCTGGATTTGCCAATCCCCGCGATTCCGTATAGATAAACCACCGCCGGGCCGGAATCGTCGAGCGTTTCCTGCAACAGGGACAACTCCTGTTTCCGTCCCACAAATGTGCGGCTTGCTTGTTCGGCGAGAAGATCGCCAACCCGCGGGGGTGCGCTTTCCGCGGCGTGCACGCCGGAGTCGTTCTCCCGCTTCAACCTCTTCAAATCTGTGCGAATCTCGGAGGCGTTCTGGTAACGCAGCTCTCGGTCCTTTTCCAACGCCTTCTGCACGATTTCCTGAAATTTGGGAGGGAGGTCGGGATTGAGGCGCAGCGCCGAAAGTGGAGTGGTATTCAGGATGGCCGAAGACAGGACGCCGGCGGTTTCTCCCCGGAATGGCATTACACCGGTGGCCATCTCGTAAAGCACAATCCCCAAACTGAACAAGTCGCTGCGCGAGTCTAGTTCTTTACCGCGCACTTGTTCTGGTGACATGTAGGCGACCGTTCCGACGGCCGAGCCTGGCCGCGTCAGGTGTTCGCTCATCATCGTCGTCGCTCTAACCTCTGCCGCGACTTCGTTATTTCTGACAACTTTCGCCAAGCCAAAATCCAGCACCTTCGCCTGCCCTCGGCGAGTCACGAAAATATTGGCGGGTTTGATGTCGCGATGCACGATGCCTCGGCTGTGTGCGACGTCGAGCGCGTCGGCAATCTGGACGGAGAGTTCGAGAAGTTGTTCCAGTTCGAGCGGCCTGCCCGCGATTAGCTCTTTCAGAGTTGTGCCTTCCAGATATTCCAGCACAAGGAATGCGCGCCCGGCGTCTTCGCCGATGTCATGAATTGTGCAGATGTTGGGATGGCTGAGAGCTGAGACTGCCTGGGCCTCACGGTGAAAGCGGGCCAGAATTTGTGGATCGCCGGCCACTTCGTCGGACAGGAATTTCAGGGCGACAAACCTCTGGAGGCGAGTATCTTCCGCCTTGTACACCATTCCCATTCCGCCGCCGCCCAGGCTTTCAAGTATCCGGTAATGCTGGAAGGTCGCGCCAATCATGGTTAGTTCGCGAGCTATTTCGCAAAATTCTAACACAACCTCTGCAGGGCCGGCCCTGATTCCCGCCGGATGATTAGATCGCTAACGTTAAAACTCCCATCGCTAGCAACGCCCCAATCCACAACAGGTCAAGGTTAAACCAGGCTCGCCTGAGAATGGCGACTCCCACTTTGTGATAGACCACTAGAGCGAGTAACGCCGTCGTCAGCAGGTAACCGAGCGTATGTAGCCCGACGGGAAACCACCATCGGAACGCCAGACTCGTGGGTGCCTGCAACGCACCAGCAAGCGTCATGTGATGAAGGTGTCCGGTCGGCATAGCCGTCTGAGGAATCATGAGCACGAACGGGAGCAGCATCAGCCCCGCCCCGTGCGCTGAGGCCATGAGGAACGACCACAGCGCCAAATCGCGCGAACCCACACGCATCCCCACCCACCGCGGATGGTGTCTCCGGAGCAACCGGTACAAGCCAAAAGAGACCAGACTCATCGCCGCCAATATTCGGACCATACTGAGCGGCAGCGTAAAACGCAAGGCTAGCGCCACTCCCACCACCAGGGCAACTGCGGCAAGATGACCTAGGCCGAGGGGCAAAAGCGAGTGTACTACTGCCTTACCGGTTTTCTCCTGCATGCCCAGCGCGACGGCGAACAACCAGCCCATCGCGGGATTCAGCCCGTGGTACGCGCCAAGCAGCAAGAGCACCCACCAAACCCACATAGCGTTCACGAATAGCAAAACGAATCGGATGATGAGTCGCCGCCTTCAAGGCGTACCTGATGGGAACGGCGCTCGCCGAAATCGACAAAAAAGTTGGGATCCAATTTGAAGCCTGCCGGCGATACATCCGCTTTTGCCATCCACCCGCGAATTCCGTCAGGGTAAAACTGATCATCCCAAGTGCGGTAAAGAGAGTTGGTGAAATACACGCGCCGCCCATCACGGCTGATTTCAACCATCTGTGGCGCACCGTTCAAGCGTTTCTCCGGGCTTTGCGGATGAGCCGCGCGATTCGCGATGCCGCCGACGCGAATCGCGCCGGTCAACTTCGCGTTGAGAGGATCGGAAACGTCATACTGGCGCAGTTCGCCTGTCCCAAAGCATGCGGCGTACAAGAATTTGTCATCGAGGGATAGATCAATGTCCGTCAAGAGTGGCGGCACCGCCTTGAAGTCTTTCAGCATCGGTGGAAGTAGATCAGGATCAGCAGGCTCCGCTGGTATCTCGATAACTTTTTGAATCGACCATCCCCCGTTCTTGGCACGCCACATCCAGATGGAAGAAGAGAGATCCTTCAGCGAGATCACCACGCCGACAAAGCCATACGCCTTTGATGGATCATGGGCCGGGCGAAGTTCAAGCGGCAACTGGTGTTCCTCGCCGAGGTCAAGCACTTGCTTGTGGCGCCTCTTGCGCAGATCCCAGACATGTAGGCGGTGCCCGTATTTTGCGCCGAGGAGCAACTCCGGATTCAGTCCGTTTTCCACCATGTTGGGGGTTCCCCATTCGCTGGTGAGCATGGTGTCATGGCCAAGGTGCCACCAGAAATCATAGGCGAGGTACTGCGGGCCTCGATGGACTTCCCATCGTCCGAGCAAATCAAAAGAATCATGGTCGAGAAGGAGGATCCCCCCCGGGCCATCGCCACCGGTGGACCCTATGGCGTTCACGTAGATTCCCTCGGGCCCGCAATGCACCGTGTGGAGGCGCGAATATCCCGAACGCTTCGCGATCTCGTCTGCCTCAATCGTCTTCACTATCTTCGGCTTTCGTGGGTCGGGCTTGGTGTCTATGATGTAAATGCGAGACGAACGCAGCCCGGGCACAACCAGATAGCGACGCTCGACGTGCGGATGAGGCGCGTACGGACACAACGCCGAACTACACGCATTCCAGCCGAAATGATGTAATTCGTCGCCCGGCTGCGTCATAGGTACGCGACCGACAATTTGGCCGTAATTGCCAGAGCCGGCTTCCAAATCCACCACTGTTATTTCGTCCGGCTCATGACTGCCGTTTGGATTCAGAGAAGCTACGTACGCTAGCCGTTCGACTGGCGCTTGCATGGCCAGCCGGGGTGACGGATAGAATGTAGGGTCCGGTCGAAATGACATAGCTCACCTCCCGTAAGCTCGTTCGCACTACACATCGAAGTTGGCCGCAAGCTGCTACGACTGCCCGGCTGCCAGCGCTTTCACCGCATCTGTGGACATCGGCTGTCCGCCGATCCCCCATTCCCCGCTGTTGACATCCTCAATGATTACCCAGGTCACGGGGCGCATGTTCTCGCCTTCGATCGAAACCATCGCGTCTGTAAGTTTCTTGATCATTTCCTGCTTTTGCTGGTTCGTAAAAACCTTCTCGATCAGCTTGACTTGGATCAGCGGCATTTCTTTCTTCTCCAGTTAGATTTCAGGTTGGGAGCCTTCCGTCGTCCCGGTTCCAGGCTTTCCCCTCCCGTAGCCAGCAATCTATACCGATGAATCGCTGGTGTCATGACGCGGCCATGAGAAATTCGTGATAAGGGACGCTCACGTACGGTTTTCTGTTAAGTGCCGCCAGTTCAGGGTGTTAGGGCTTACTAGAAGGAGCTAGGAAAGCTTCTATACGGCCGTTGTACGGCGCCGGCTAGAATTATTTTGTTAACAAAATTACAGTGGAGCCCGTAAGCCGTCAGGGGAACTGATCAGTGGTAGAGGCCCGGACGGTGTGAATATGTCCTTGGCGTGCGATATCATTGGGCCATTGAATTCCGGACTTCTCGGCTCAGGGAGGTCGCCTTGGTCAAACCTGAAAAAAAACTGAAGAAGAGGCTCTGCAAAGGGGTTTCGCAACAGGACGTGACTTGCGAAGCCCCTGCACACCGGCGTTGTACGCAGTGCGGGCTTTGGTTTTGCAGGATTCATTTCCCGGATCCCGACTGGCATCCATGCGCTCCAGATCAGGGCGTTGGCTGAGTCTTTTTGTCAGCGCGTACTGAGAGGGGCGTTGGCGATTGCACAGCAAGCGTCGCGCGATTTCTTGACGCTGGGGCGAGGCTCCGTTAGCGTCAAAGGGTACGGAGTGCCTTCTCATTTCGTGGCGCGCGCTGCGCGCAATACACCCAGGGCGGGAGAACCAAGTGGCAAACGCCATCATCACACTGACGACAGATTACGGTACCGACGACCATCTGGTCGGAACGCTGAAGGGAGTCATTCTCAAGATCAATCCCGAAGTGACCCTCGTGGACATCACGCATCATGTGACGCCCTTTGATTTGCTTGATGGAGCGCTAGCCATTGGCGCGGCGTATTCCTACTTTCCACCCAAGACCATTCACGTCGTGATCGTCGATCCGGGCGTTGGAACGGAACGCCGGCCGCTCCTCGTGAGCGGGCAGAATCAGTATTTCATTGCGCCGGATAACGGCGTGCTCTCGCTGATATACGAACGCGAGCAAGACAACGTGGTGGTCCGGCACGCCAATGCGGAGCACTACTTCTTGCAGCCTCTGAGCAAGACCTTCCATGGACGGGACGTGTTTGCGCCTGTCGCGGCGTGGCTCTCAAAGGGCTGGCAAACCGCGAGCATGGGGGACGAGATCCAGGATTACAAGCGCTTCGCGCTTCCCCGCCCGAAACCGGGAGACGGTGGCCTGAAGGGAGTCGTGCTGCGAATCGATCCCTTTGGAAATCTCGTGACGAATTTCCGCATCGAGGATTTGCCGAGCGAGGCGCAAAACGGCGCCGGTTTGAAATTGCAGGTGGGAACCAATGTGGTGAGCCAGCTGGTCGATACCTTTGCACGCGGCAAAGCCGGCGAGCCAGTTGCCTACATTGGGTCGAGTGGTTATTTGGAAATTGCGATCAACAAGGCAAATGCTTCGCGGACTTTAAGCGTAGGACGCGGAGCGCCCGTCGTTCTCTCTGAAAAGTAGTTCCCTTCTCAGTCTCATGCAGTAGTCAATGGAAATTGCTCGTGCGTCGCAGTGTTCAGCGGCTATGTTCTAGTGCGGCCAACTGCGAGCGCGTGCGTGGATCGAGCCAATCGCGCCAGGCATCCCCCAGTAGATTGAAGGCGAGTACAGCGGTCATGACCGCCAGAGCCGGAAAAATAACCAGGTGAGGAGCGTCAAAGAGATGGCTGCGCGCGTCATTCAGCATGGAGCCCCAGCTCGGCACCGGAGCGAGCACGCCGAGACCGAGAAAGCTAAGCGTCGATTCGGCGAGTATGGCTCCGGCCATGCCGATGGTGGCTTGAATAAGGACAGGCTGAAGAATATTGGGAAGAAGATGGCGCAACATGATCCGGAGATTGGATGCTCCCAGAGAGCGAACAGCCAAGATGAATTCAAACTCCTTCACTTTCAAGACCTGGGCGCGCGCCAGACGCGCGTAGCCAGCCCAGCCAGTGATAATCAGCGCGAGAATGACCTTTCCGATGCCCGGACCAAAAAACGCCGCGAATGCGATCGCCAGCAAGATACCGGGAAATGATAAGAACGCGTTGATCAGCAGGAAATTTACGAACCGATCAAACCAACCAACAAGAAAACCTGCGGGCAGTCCGATCGCAAAACCTTTCAGACCGCACCAAGGACAACGGAAATCGCAACAAAAAGCGAACCGCGCGCACCGACCGGACGGTCGATTTGCGTTACGAGTGAAGGCGGCCCTAGGCCGCGGCTGGGGCCGGTTGCTTCCACTTATGCCAGTAACCCAAAGCCGCGAACAGAAGGACGGCAGGCACGCCGATCAGTCCGCAAGCGATAAAGAAAATACCGTAGGCGTGAATGAGGCCGTGCGTGATGCTCAGCCTTTCGACCGCAGCGCCGGAAAATCCCTTTAAGATCTTTCCCAGCCAGGCATAGGTTGAACTCAAGAGTGCATACTGCGTAGCCGTGTATCCCAGATTGGTGAGGCTCGACATGTACGTTACAAGCGCAACAGCGGCGAAGCTGAGACTGAAATTGTCACCCGCCATGACCATGGCGAAGAGACGAATGCTCAAGCCCGCGAACGCGAGAGTCGCAAATGCGGCAGTCGCAGCTGCCTGCAAAATACCCCCGATGATGAGGGCGCGCATGTAGCCAAGCTTAAGCGAGCAGAATCCGCCCGCGGCGATGCCTGCAAACGTTGCTATTAGCCCGATGGAGCCGCGCACCGCTCCGACCGTTTGCTTTGTAAGGCCGAGGTCGTGATAGTAGGGATTCGCCATCGGGCCCATCATGAAGTCCGGCAACCGGTAGAGGCTGATTGCCGCTAACATTACAAGCGCGAGCCAACCGTGCGTGCGGAAGAAAGCGGTGAACGGTCCCACAACGGCGTCAAAGAAACGGCGCCAAAGCGGCGCTTCGCGCTTTTCATCCAGCACTACACTCGCGTGCCGCGGTTCCTTCGCAAACCAGGTCGCGATCATTCCAATGGCCATACACGCACCGTAGATACCGTAGGACATGCGCCAGCCCACGGCCCCAGCTACGATGAGGATAAGGGAATCCGTACACAGGAGCGCCAGGCGGTAGCTGAACTGATAGGCAGACGCGAGGAGCCCTTGTTCATCTCCGTCGTCTGCTGATTCGATTCGCCAAGCATCGACCACAATGTCTTGTGTCGATGAGGCAAACGCGACGATGAGCGCACAAGCGCCAAGCCGGCCGAGTCCCACTTTCGTGCCAGTTGCGCCCATGGCGCAAAGCGCAAGACCGACGACGATCTGGGAAAACATTATCCATCCGCGCCGATGGCCAAGCCGCTTAAACAACGGCAAGTCGACGCGATCCATCAAGGGCGCCCACAGAAACTTCAGCGAATAGGCGATGCCGACCCAGGAAAGAAACCCAATCGCGGTCAGCGAGGTGTGTTCATCGCGCAGCCAGTAGCCGAACGTATTGCCGACCAGATAAAAGGGAAGGCCTGAGGAAAACCCCAGCAGCAACATCGCCACCGTTTTAGGCCGCAGGTAATCCGCGATCCGGTGCTTTTGGGGACTCACGCGTTCATTGTCTATTGGAGGCCTCACGAAACTCAACGTTCATACCGCCGAACGTTGTCCATGCTGGCACTCTCGCCGGTTTGCTACTGTTCCGCCGCCGCGGCTGTCGTGCTCTTCACCGCTTTCTCAGCGCTTTCGTTGGATTCCACTGCTCGCTCCTCTTCAGCCGCCGGGCGAATCCGCTGAATCTTCACCCTGGCGACGCGGCGGCCGTCCATTTCCACCACAGTGAACCGAAACTGGCCGTACTCGAAGCTTTCTCCACCGCGCGGAATGAACCCAAGCTGAGCGAGAACGAATCCGCCGACGGTCGCGTACGCGGGATCTTCCGGCAAAGTAATGTTGTATTGCGTGTCCAAATCGCGAACATTTAGCGCCGCGTCAAAAATGACTGCTCCGTCAGCAAGTGTCAGCGGACGCTCGACGACATCAAACTCGTCGTGAATCTCACCCACCACTTGTTCGAGGATGTCTTCGAGCGTGACCAGGCCCAAAATACTTCCGAATTCATCGACGACCATGGCCATGCCTATGTGTCGCGTACGAAGTTCTTGAAGCAACTCGCTGGCTGGCTTTGTTTCCGGCACGATCAGGACCTCGCGCAGCACGCGGCGCAGGTCGAATGCGGGAGGAGGTAAGTTTTCTTCTATCCGCCGCTCACGATCTAGCAGAATCCAAAGCATGTCCTTGATGTGAACGAAGCCGAGCACGTGATCGCCCGAACCGCGATAGACGGGGACGCGCGAACGCTGCGAAGTCGCGAACACACGCATAGCCTCGTCCAAACTCGCTTCCACAGGAAGAGTGTGCATGTCCGGCCGGGGCACCATTATCTCGCGCACCTGGACCTGCCCAAGTTCGATGGCGCTCACAATGAATTTTTCTTCACCAGGTGCAAGCAAGCCGCGTTCGCGCGCCTGTTGGATCTGAATTTGGAGTTCCTCGGTGGAATGCGCCAAGCCATATCCTAATGGCGACGAAACGCCCATGGCTCTCACGATGACTCCGGACATGCCATCAAGCAGGTCGATAGCCCATCGAAATGTATGCAGAAACCACTGGAACGGCAGCGCGACCAGGAGGGCGACGCGTTCCGCCCGTGCAAGGCTCACGGTTTTGGGGACCAACTCCCCAAGCACGACGTGCATTGCGCTCAGCAGCGCGAACGCGCAGGCCAACGCCCCCGTGTGCGCAAAAAAAAGCGTCTGCGTGTCTTGCGCCCCATGCCACAGCTGCTGCAAGGCCGAGGCCAGCGTGGCTTCGCCAAGCGCTCCGATGGCCAGGCTCGTCAGCGTCATGCCCACCTGAACGCCGGATACGACGCGGTGCAAATCTCCCAGCAGGCGCTCCACGACACGCGCCCGGATGTCTCCTTTGATCACGAGCTGGCGGACGCGCGAAAGCCTCACGGCAACAAGGGAATACTCTGCGGCTGCAAAAAAGCCGTTTAGAGCAACGAGCGCCAGCACGCCGATCAGCCTTACAGCGATCATAGCTTTTCACGAATCCCCTAGCGGCATTGTAACAGCACGCGCGCAGAGCTCGGGACACCGGTGCCTTCTCTACACACGCGTGATGGTGACGAAGATGTCTTCCCCGCTCAGCGCCAGCTTCACGCCTCCGTTTTGGGCCGGGAGCAATTCCAACCGCTCGGCAAGAAGTTCGTTACGCAGGAAACCTTCGTGAGCGTGGATAGCTTCCGCAATGCGAGGCGAAGCGGAATAGCTCACGACGATGCGGTCCGAGATATCGAGATTCAGCGCTTTGCGCTGATCCTGAAGCATGCGGTTGAAGTCTCTCGCAAGGCCTTCTTGCAACAGTTCCTGCGTTAGAGCAGTGTCCAATGCCAGGAATGTGCCTTGCTCCAGAACGCACTTTAGATTTTCCGGCCCTTCGAAGGAAATAATGATCTCTTCGGGCGCGATTTCAAAGGCTTGATCGGCGACCTGAAGCGAATACAGTCCGCCCCTGAGCACTTCCGCGGGATCGGCATTTTCTAGCGCTTCTCCGATCGCTTTCAGATACCTCCCCGCGCGCGGCCCAATTTTCTTGGCATCGGGCTTGAGACGCACTTTCACAAGCGCCTTTTCATCATCCATCAAGACAAGGTGCTTTAGGTTGGCCTCTTCCAAGATTTGCGCGACGTACTCGGAGTTTTCCAGCACGCGCCGGTCGGCCGGGTCTTTGGGGCGCACGTAAAGCGTGCTCAGTGGCTGTCGAATCTTGACCTTGCTTTGCGTGCGCAGACTGAGCGCGAGATTCTTGATTCGAATCACGGTTGCAATGCTGTGCTCCAGGACTTCATCAATGAGCGCCACATTCACCTGTGGATATTGCGTCAAGTGAACAGATTCCGGCGCCGAGGAATCAACCGAGCGCACAAGGTTCTGATAAATATCCTCAGTCAAAAAGGGCAGCGCAGGAGCCATAACGCGAGTGACGGTCGTCAGGACTTCATAGAGAGTTTGATAGGCGTCCAGTTCGCTCTTCCAGAAGCGTCTGCGCGAACGGCGCAAATACCAGTTCGAGAACTCTTCGTCGAAAACCTGGAAAGCCTCGATTAGTTTGTAGTGCTCGTAATTCTGGAAAGCGTTATTCGCTTCCGCCACCAGCCGCTGCAACTTGCTCAGAACCCAGCGATCGAGTTCGTTAGTTACTGGCAGAGCGGGGCCGCCGGGCTTCCAGGCGTCGGCGCCGGCATACATCACGAAAAAGCTGTAACAGTTCCAAAAGGTTAGGAGCTTGCGGCGGGCATCGCCGTCGATGGTTTGCCCGGTGCTTGCGGCCGGATGGAGATCGGGAAAGTTCAGATTCTGCGCGGTCTTCTGCTCCGTGTAGATATAACGCATCACTTCAGCGCCAAGCGCCTCCGCCGCTTCGTCAAAGGCGATCGAGTTGCCCTTGGACTTGTGCATCTCTTCACCGCGCGCATCGCGAACCAGCGCGTGGCCCAGGAGAGCCTTGAACGGAGCGCGGCCGTCAATCATCGCGCTCATCGCCAGCATCGAATAAAACCAGTTTCGGAACTGCCCGGGAAAACTCTCGAGGACTAAGTCCGCCGGAAACCACTTCTCCCAGTACGCTCTATCCGTCGAATACCGCATGGTACTGAAGGGCACAATCCCCGCGTCTAGCCACGGATTGCCGACGTCCTCGATGCGCTGCGACACGCTCCCGCACTTCTCGCAGCGAATCTTCACGGCATCGATGTACGGCCGGTGCGGAGAATTTCCTTCGAACGTTTCCCATCCTTCGACAGCTTTTTCCTTCAGCTCCTCTCTGCTTCCGATTACGACAAAGTGGCTGCAATCCCCGCACACCCAGATCGGCAGCGCGAGCCCCCAGAAGCGTTTCTTCGAGATCATCCAGTCGTTCATGTTGCGAAGCCAATCCAGCTCGCGCGCTTCTCCTTCGGGCGGAATCCACTTGATCTCCGGCACCACACTCTGGATGCGGTCGCGCCAATCCATTCGAATAAACCACTCGTTGACTGGCCGGAACACCAGCTCTTCCTTGCAGCGCCAACAGTGCGGGTAAACGTGCGGATATTTTTCGCGAGCAACCAGCATGCCGCTCGCCTTGAGCGCTGCAACCACGTCGTCTGCAACTTCGTTTGCATTGCGTTTTGTGAATTGGCCGAACCCATCCAGAAAAACTGAGCTGTCATCCAGCGGCGCAATAAACGGAATTCCGTTCTCTTTGCCAAGTTGCTGGTCCTCCGCGCCGCAGCCTGGAGCGATGTGAACCAGTCCCGTGCCTTCGGCTTCGCTGATTTCCTTCCAGGCAATCACGCGGTGCGCTTCCGCCGCGGTTTTTCCGCTGCCAGTCTCTCCATAAGGGAAAACGCCGCCGGGCGTTTTCTGCGCGGGAAGTTCGTCGAAAGGACCCATATACGTGAGGCCCAACAGATCCTTGCCCGGAAGTTCCTCGATTACTTCGACTCCGCCGCTGCCTTTCAGAATGGTCCGGATCGCCGGCAGCTTATGCGTCTCATGCTTCCCTTCCACTTGCAAATCTTGCACGCGATCGTGCTCGAAGTTCCCTTTCGCAACGTAGTAGAACCAGTCGCCGTGTTTGACCTTCAGATACGTCATCTCGGGGTTCACTGCCACGGCCACGTTCGACGTCAGCGTCCAGGGCGTAGTCGTCCAGACGAGCAGAGCGGTTCGCTCCTGGCCCTTAATCGGGAAGCGCACAAAGACGGAGGTGTGGGTCGTGATGCGCCGCCCCTCGGCCACTTCCATCTGCGAAAGGCCCGTTCCGCAGCGCCCGCACCACGGCATGACGTCATGCCCGCGGTAAATAAATCCCTCTGTATGGCACTTTTTCAAGAATGACCAGATGGTGTAATTGTTCTCGTCAGAAAAAGTGAAGTAGCTGCCTCCGTACTCGGCCGAGCCTAGTTTCCGCACGATCTCGCTGGCCCGCGCAGTCTCCGTATGGCCGCTGGGCAGCTTCGCCGTGATCACGCGATCGCCGTCCGCCAACGCGTCGCGTAAGGCGATAAGCACCTTGGGATCATCCCAATCGCACCAATAGCCCAATCGGATGGATTGTTCTGTTTGCCGCGCGGCGTACGTCAACACGCGCTCTTTGCACGCCCGCACAAACTTCTCGATTCCAAACTCCCGAATATCCCGCTTCGTCCCCAGCCCCAGGCTCTTCTCGACTTCGACCTCTACCCACAATCCTTGACAATCGAATCCGTTCTGGTAGCGCAACTCGCAGCCGCGCATCGCGTTATAGCGCTGGTACATATCTTTCAACGAGCGGCCCCAGGCGTGATGCACGCCCATGGGATTATTTGCGGTGATGGGTCCATCAAGAAACGACCACCGAGGCCCCTTAGCCGTCTGCTCGCGCAGCTTCTGGAAAATCCGCTTGTCCTCCCAGAATTGCAAAATCTCCCGCTCCATCGCAGGAAAATCCGGCACTCTCGGCACTGGTTTGTACATGCTCATAGGCAATATCTTCTTAGATTATCACAGCCGCCAAGCGCGCCCCCCCGGTTGCGCGCTTGAAGCCCGTCCACTACACTCAAGTTTCACTCTCAGCGGCCGGGAGCCCGTTTGCGGACTATCCTTCGTCTTCTTTTCTGGGCGTTTACAGTAATTCTCGTCGCTGCTTGCGCCGCAGCTTGGTGGTTCGTTTACCGGCCGCTGCCGCAGCTGGACGGCTCAATTTCCCTTCCCGGCCTGCAGAAAGAAGTCACAGTCGATCGCGACAATTGGGGTGTGCCCCACATTCGCGCCGCGTCCCTCGCGGATGCTGTCGAAGCCCAAGGCTATGTCATGGCCCAGGACCGCCTCTGGCAACTGGATTTGCTCCGGCGAGCTTCTCGCGGGCAGCTCTCGGAAATTGTCGGTCCGCTCGCGCTGAAGTCAGACAGACAATTCCGCACTTTCGGGTTTTCCCGCGCCGCGGAACGCGACTTTGCCGCGATGGACCAGGATTCCCGCGCGTTGATGGAAGCCTACGCTCGCGGCGTAAATCGCTTTATCGACCAACATCAAAAAAGCCTGCCTCTGGAATTTTCTCTGCTCAACTACACGCCACTGCCCTGGCAGCCCACCGATTCTCTTGTCATTGCCGGCTACATGTACCAGACACTGACCGACACCTGGGAGCGCGAATTGGACCGCTTCAAAGTCGAGGAGCGCGTGGGCGCGGATCGTTCCAAGGACTTATTCGCTGAGGATTCGCCGATGGATCATTTTGTCATCGGCGATCCCAACGTCTCCGATGACGCTTCGCGAGCGTCCCGTGTGAAACACGAAGAGGACCAGCACGATGACGACGATATGCCGACCGACACTATTCTCAAAGCTTCGGAAGGCGGCGCCGGCAGCGCTCCCACGCCCGAGAGTTTCGCGGATATTACTTCCGCGCTTTGGCCCTCGATGCAAAGCTACCTCGAACAAACCCAAAGCGAGATTCGCAAGGGCCTCGGGAGCAACAATTGGGTCGTCAGCGGCGCGCACACTGCGACTGGCAAGCCCCTTCTTGCGAATGACACGCATCTCGAGCTATCCATTCCTCCTATCTGGTATGAAATTCATCTCACCGCGCCCAATTTCAACGCCAAGGGCTTCACTCTCCCCGGCGCGCCGCTAATCGTCATCGGTCACAACGACCGCATCGCTTGGGGCTTTACCAACAACGGCGCCGATGTGCAGGACCTTTACATCGAGACATTTAATCCCGGCGCGCCTCATGAATATCGAGTGAATGGCGCGTGGCAAGAGGCGCAAGTTGTTGATGAAGTGATTCACGTTAAAGGACAAGCCGACAATCACCTGCAAGTCGTCGTCACTCGTCACGGCCCCGTCGTGCATCGCGAAGGAGACAAAGCTTACGCCCTTCGCTGGACCGCCCTGGAACCCGGCGGCCTGGGCAACACCTATAACTGGCTTTCCAGGGCCGAAAACTGGCAAGAATTTCTAGCAGTCATGAAAAACGTTTGGGGCCCTGGGCAAAACGCCGTATACGCCGATGTCGACGGCAACATCGGATACGTCATGGCCGCACGCGTCCCCATTCGAAAGAAAGGCCATGGCGATGTTCCGGTTCCCGGCGATACCGACGAGTATGAATGGACCGGCTACATTCCCTTCGACCAGCTTCCGCGAACTCTGAATCCCCCCAACGGCCTGATTGTCACTGCCAACGCGCGCGTGGTCGGACCCAAATATAAACCGTATTTGACTGACCGCTGGGAAGAGCCTTATCGCACCGCCCGCATCTACGATCTCCTACACGACAAAACGGGCCTCCGTCCCGTCGACATGCTCAAGGTCGAAACCGATACATATAGCTATCCGCACGTATTCCTTTCAGACCAGTTGTCCGCCGCCGCGAAAAATGCGCAGCCTAAAGATCCTCGAGCCAGAAAGCTCGTAAATGACTTGAAAGACTGGAATGGAATCGCGGACGCGGATTCGCCGCTCGTGTCTTTTCTCGAGATGGCGCGCCTCGCAACGTTAAAGCTGATCCTGGAGCCGTATCTCCGCAAAGATACCAACCTCTATAGATGGCGCAGCACCGTCTTCCTTCAGAAGGTACTGACCGATCGCCCTACAAACTGGCTGCCGCCTGCGTACAAAAACTACGACGAATTGCTGGCTGCCGTCGCCGACCGCGCTGTGTCCATGCTTGCGGAAGAAACAAAAAGTGACCGCATCGCTGACTGGCGGTGGAAAGATCTCGATTCGCTCGACATGCTCCATCCGCTCGGCCGCGAAGGCTTCCTCAAGCGCTTGCTCAGCATCACCGGTAAACCGCAATCCGGCACTGCCTACAGCGTGCGCGCCGCCACAAAACGCCACGGCCCGTCGATGCGTTTCATCGCCAATCTTGCCAATTGGGACGACTCCATCATGCTCATCCCCGCCGGCGAATCTGGCCAGCTCGGCAGCGCCCACTACACGGACCAATTTTCATACTGGTACGAAGGCAAGCTCATCGTCACCCCTTTCACCGACCCCGCCGAATCCAAATCCCGCAAACACACCCTTACTCTCACCCCCGCCAATAATTAATCGTGTTACCTGGAGTAGTCGGGCTTCGTATAGGTAACTTAGAAGTGTGTCTGTCCGAGGAGAACCGCCGTGGCCAGCAGGAGCGTACCGGTAACTCAATGCCAAAAGCCGACAGGCTGGCTAGGCCGCTTCACTTTGTGGCGCATGAACAAGTCCCACTCTAAGCTAACCGACTGGGGTTTGGCGCGCATCTCGGTCGAAAAGCACGACACGATCCTGGATGTAGGCTGCGGCGGCGGCAGAACAATCAGTAAGTTAGCGGCCCTCGCCACCCATGGAAAGGTCTACGGCATCGATTATTCCGAAGACAGCGTCGTCATAAGCCAAAAAACGAATGCCCGATTCATCCAATCCGGCCGCGTCGAAATCCGCCAAGCCTCAGTCTCGCAACTCCCCTTCCCCGACAACACGTTTGATAGTGTTTCAGCCGTCGAAACCCACTTCTGGTGGCCCAACTTACCCGGCGACATGCGCGAAATCTTTCGCGTCCTCAAGCCCGGCGGCACTCTCATCCTCATCGCCGAAGTCTATAAAGGGGCCAACACCATGGTATCCAGACTCGCCGAAAAATATGCCTCGCGGACGGGAATGAAGCTCCTTAGCGCCAGCGAACATCGAGATCTCTTCGCAAACGCCGGTTACACGGATATTGAGATCATCGAGGAATACAAAAAGACTTGGATTTGTGCCATCGGCAAAAAGCCCTCATCAACGAGCACCGCCTCAAGCACCAACTCCTGACAACCCCACACACACAGGACCATGCGACGACGCTATTTCACTCCTTGTTTCCCTTCACGCCCGTGCTTTAGAATGCTCACAGCCTTTCACAATCTTCGAGGACGCAAACAAATCTCGTGAATCAGCCTGCCCCAAAAAAGCCTGAACCGCCGAAGAAGCCGGATTTCGAGCGCTCCCTCGCTCGCCTCGAGGAGGTTGTCCGCCGGCTAGAAAGCCCACAACTCTCTCTCGACGATGCCATGAAGCTCTTCGAAGAGGGTGTCGCGCTTTCCCGCGAGTGCCAGAAGCAACTCGAAGAAGCCGAAGGCCGTGTCGAAATTCTTCTGAAAAAAGCCGACGGTAAGCTCGCCACCGAGCCCTTCGATCCCGAAGGCGAGACCGAGTCGTGACCTCACCGCGCCTCCTGGGAACGCCAATCTCCCGATTGGCGTTCCTCCCGACTTCTCTCTTCAGTATCCAATTCACTCAACAATGAATCTGCCCGCCTTTTTCGAAGAAGACCGCGTAGCGGTCGATGCGTCCCTCGATCGTTTGATCCCCGCGGAAACGGCCCCTCCGCCGTCCATCCACCTGGCCATGCGATACAGCGTCTTCGCAGGCGGAAAGCGCATCCGCCCCATCCTCTGCCTCGAAACCGCTCGCATCTTCGATTCGAATGTCGTCCCCGCACACTATCCCGCCTGCGCCATCGAGTTCATCCACACCTACTCGCTAATCCACGACGATCTTCCCGCGCTCGACAATGACGACCTCCGCCGCGGCAAACCTACTTGCCACAAGAAATTTGGCGAAGCCGCTGCCATCCTCGCCGGCGACGCTCTCCTCACGCTGGCATTCGAAACAATTGCCGCCGCCCCCGTCGACGCCACCCGTCGCGTCGGCATGCTCGCGGAAATCTCCAGCGCCGCAGGCACGATCAACGGCATGGTTGGTGGGCAAGTCGCCGACCTCGAAGCAGAAGGCAAGCGTATCGATCCCGAAATGCTCGAGTACATTCATCGCTCAAAAACAGCCGCCCTCATCCGCGCATCCATTTCCTCAGGCGCATTGTGCGCTGGAGCCTCGGCGGAAGATGTTGCTCGTCTCCGCAAATTCGGCGATCGCCTCGGACTGCTTTTTCAGGTTACAGACGACATCCTCGATGTGGAAGAAACCTCCGCCGCTCTCGGAAAAACCGCCGGAAAGGACGTCGCCCAGCAGAAAGCCACTTATCCTGCCGTCCACGGCCTCGAACGCTCGCATCAAATCGCCAGCGATCTAGCCGCAAAAGCCATCGCCGATCTCGCTCCCTATGGTGAGCGTGCCTCCCGGCTCCGCGAAATTACCGAATACCTCGTCCAGCGTCGCGCCTGACGCAGCACACGCATCATGAAATCAAAAACAAGCCGCAAACGGCTCGACCTTCTCCTCGTCGAGCGCGGCCTCGCCGAATCCCAGCAAAAAGCGCAAGCAATGATCCTCGCCGGAGAAGTTCGGATCAACGGCGTTGCCGTCCACAAGGCCGGAGCGCCCATCGCAAGCGATGCCAAAATCGAAGTGAAACGCCGCCACTTGAAATATGCCAGCCGGGGAGGCTTGAAACTCGAGGGCGCAATGGAGGACTTTGAACTAAATCCGGCGGGGCTCGTTTGTCTTGACGTTGGCTCTTCCACCGGCGGCTTCTCGGATTGCTTGCTCCAACTTGGCGCGGCACGAGTCTATGCCGTCGATGTGAACATCGCCCAGCTCTCATGGAAACTCCAGCAGGATCCACGCGTTATCGCCATCGAGCGCAATGCGCGCGAGCTTTCCGCAGAAGACATTCCCGAGCAGGTCGGCCTGGTCGTCGCCGATGTATCCTTCATCTCCGTTTGCAAAATACTTGGACTTGTTTCCGCCTGCGCGAAACCGGGTGCTAATTTCATGATTCTCGTCAAACCGCAATTCGAGCTGCCGCGCGGCGATGTCGGCCCCGGCGGCATCGTCGAAGACGTGCGCTTGCATGAAAAAGCTATCGCCAACGTACGAAAGTGTTCAGAAACCGCGGGTCTGACCTGCCTAAAAGTCTCCCCGAGCCGCTTGACCGGCGCGGAAGGCAATCAGGAATATTTTCTGCACGCTCGCAAAGGTCTCCTGAAGTAGAATCGCAAGCCATAATGCAGCCAGGTCAAATCTTCAAGACCATCGGCGTCATCTCGCGCCCGCGCCGCTCAAATCTTTTCGCCATGGTGCCACCGCTGCTCCAGTGGCTGGAAGCTCGAGGACTGCGCGTCATCTACGACGAAGAAACCGCGTCTGCGCTCCCTAATCCTTCCAAAGGGCAAACGCGCGAGCAGCTCGCCGACCAATCGCAGATTCTTCTCGTGCTCGGTGGTGACGGCACCCTCCTCGCGGCGGCGCGCGTCGCCGCCTCGCGTTGCATTCCGATTCTGCCCATCAACATGGGAAGCCTCGGCTTCCTCACCAGCTTCACGGTGGAAGAACTCTACCCCGCTCTCGAGGAAACTCTTGCGGGTAGATCATCAATGAGCGAGCGCGTCATGCTCCAGGTGGAACTCCTGCGCGAGGGCAAAGTGCTGGATCGTCAGCACGTCCTCAATGATGCCGTCGTCAACAAAAGCGCCCTGGCCCGCATGATTGAACTGGAGCTTTCCATCGATGACGATTTTGTCTGTCGCTATCGCGCAGACGGTCTCGTTCTCGCCACGCCGACCGGCTCCACCGCCTATTCCCTTTCCGCGGGCGGTCCCATCGTTCACCCCTCGGTGGAAGCCTTCGTCATCACGCCTATCTGCCCGCACACGCTCACCGACCGCCCTGTCGTCGTGCGCGATTCCTCGCTCATAGACGTCAAACTCACCGGCAGCGCTGAAGATGTCTATCTGACCCTCGACGGCCAAAAAGGCACTCCCATGCAATTCGAGGATCGTATTCGCATCACGCGTTCCCCCCAGTGCCTCAAACTGATCCAACCTCCCAAGAAATCCTATTTTGATATTTTGCGAAGCAAGTTGAAGTGGGGTGAAGTGTAGTTCTCAGATTCGTCGTCGCCCTCTCAATTTGTAATTCTTCTGCGGCCCGGAACCTGGACCAGGATCCCAGCACTGCATCAGTTTCCGATCATCGGCGTTAACCAGACACCCGCGCCTTTGCTTTGGGTACCTATGGAAGAACTTGAATTGTCGGACCAGTGTTGCCGCGCTTGGAACTGAATTGAAACGTGACTGCACTCGCGTTGTTCGTGTAGTCCGATTCGGGCAGGACGTGCTCGGGATTTACGTGCATTTCCAGAACATAGGTCCCGTCCGTGAGGTTATCGATTTGCGCAAACTGGCATGGAAGTTGCGGGGAATAGATATCTTCCCAGCCCACTGAGATGCCCTGATTATTGAAGCAGTTTTGAAAAACCGCTGGGCCCGCGGTGGGCAGGAATGCGCCATCATCGGTCAAGCAGAATCCTTGCTTGTGGACCGAAACCAATTGGCCATTCGCAATGGCCATATCAAGCAGTTGCGCGTTGATACCCACGCTTGCCGGCTGCGTCAGGTCTCGTGATGCAACCCACGTCTGATAGGCAGCCTGTGTCCAAACTCTGTACACCGCAAAATCCTTGAAATGATAGTGCTGGTGGCACTCGTCAAACACGAAGAGAGTGCTGCAACTGCCGGGATCCCCGATAACAAGATCGGCTTTGCCGATGTTGGCTGTGCTTCCATTGAACCGCAGCAAGAGGTGTTTCCCTGGGCCACTTACACAGCCTTCCCTCACGGTACAAGTGCTTGCGCCATAGGTTTCCGTGGAAAGGAAAATTTGAGTCCGGAGCAAATTTCCGTCGACGATGAGATCGGGCATGTTGGGCCCGGTCTGCGTGGCGCACGCCCCTTGCTGAGATCGCAAAGGAGCGCCCGGGAACGAAATCAGTATCACGCTGAGAAATGCCGCACCCCAAGTTTTCCATGCTGAACGATTCATCGTTTGTCCTCGCCTACTTTGTATTCTTTCCCTCTTGAACCTCGGAGACCGATCTCCGGGCTGCCGAGACTGCAATGCCGCCTGATTGAGAAGAGGAGAGACCCGATTTCAGGTCTCTCCTTTCTGCGGGAACCACTTCTAGCCGCCAAATGCTCGATTCCCTCAGTGTGATGGACCGGTGAAGCACATCCGCCAGATCAATCAGGATCGCGAATCACAATCAAGGCACAGGCTGATTGCCGAAAGTGACGTCATGGCGCAGATCTGCGGCGGCAAACTTCACTGTAATTTGCGTATCTACAGGATGTTGTTTGGCGCCATCGATCAGATTTGCCGTCACCACGAAGTTGCCCGTGCCGTTGGTGGCGTTCTCGATCACCGTGTAACGGCCCGGCAACAGATTGAACAGCCCCGGCTCGCAGTTCTTTTCGCTCTCGGTGAAGAGCGTGCCGCCGATTTCCGCTCCGAGCGGGTCAAGGACGCGGAATCCCCATCCCAGGATAAGCGGGTCGTTACCGTCTCGCACTCCGTTCCCATTGTTATCGATAAATTTGAATACTCCCAGGCAAGCGACGCCCGCCGCCTGGCTGCTGACTTTGAAATTGTCGACCTTCGAGGCCGCCGGGATAAACCCGTGAAAGCAACCACGGCCACACGAGCTGTCGACCTGCGTGGGGTTACCGACAAAATCCCCTACCTGCGTGACCCAAGCCTTGTAAACGCCGCCGGGATTGGGAGTGTCAAGAAACTGACACAGTTGGATGGTCGCGCCATTGTTGGTGGTATCAAAGCCAGTGGCGTGATTGCCCGCGCCAGATACGCCGGAAATGACGCCTCCGCTCACATGAAACTGGCGGAACATTACCGCGTCCGTACTCAAAAGCGTTTGTCCGCTTGGATCGGTCACCTGAAAGTAATAATCACCGTCAGGAAGTCCGGCCGCTGACGCCGGGGCATTTGCGCCGGGACCACCATCCAGGTAAACATCGCACTTGTTGGCATACTGATTCTGATTGACGCGCACGCCGGTAACGTCGGTGGTGAAAATGGCTCCGGGGAGCGGCGGTGCAGCGCTCACCGGAAACTTGGGAATAGACATCAACAGCACTGCGAAAACTACTGAGAATGCTATTACGCCCAGCCATCGGCTGCTCGATCGATTCGTTCTCATGTATCCTCTCCGGACAAAATTGGGTTAGATAGAACTACGTGGCCCCCGTTGGTCTTGCACGCACAACATAAACGGCTAAAACTGAATGGACCCAAGACTTGCAGTGGAGCCGAGCAAGCCGGATGCCACAGGACGTACTCAGCTTGCTTACCAGCATTTCTAGGTCATGTCTTTTCAGCGATATGAAGGACGATCTTTCGTCCGTTGACGGGTCCGCCTTTGCGACGCCAGGTAACACTAATTCTCTGCGAACTACTGGCACGAAAACTCCATGTTTTGCATGCCCCTCCGAATCCTGCGGTGCTTCGCTCAGCTAAAAAAATCCTTCCAGTAACCGTGAAATCTGAGCTCAACCAAAGACCTCGCTCCGGCAATTCTTCGGTAACCGTGTCAATAAGAAGTCGTGCATTTGCGAATCGGGAATGCGTTTGCCATCGCCCAAGCGAGCCTGTCCATTTTGTCAGCGAGGTTTGCCATGAACGCAATTTTCACTTGCGAAACATAGATATTGGCATTTACGCCCGTCAAGACAATCCGCCGCGTAAGCAGGGTTCTCCCATCAGCAACTCCATCAAATCGCCGCTTAAACGACAATGCTACTTGCTCCATTTCCATCTCATTCCTGGCTGTATTGGGAGGTCAACTGGAATGTGCGCCATGTTACCGGACATCCGAATTCCCCCGATCGGCGCATCTCCGGTTACCGGGTTCATCAGCCATCTGCATGCAACCCGGTGTCGAGATCCGTGAGTCCGCTTGCAACGCCAGTGCAGTCATAGTCTCCGCTATGTCAAGGACGGCGCCCTCGGATTTCCCTCTCAAGTTGGCAATCATTTAAGCAATCATCTAGAATCGCGGTCCATGACGTGCCCCAATTGTGGAAAAGAGATGACTGGATGGATTCTGGATGGCCGCTTGGGCACACATATCACCATCGATGTTTGCACTGCTTGCCAGGCGTTTTGGTTCGATGAGCACGAAAGCCTGCAACTCTCTCCCGGCTCCACGCTCAAGCTGATGAAGTTTATCGGTGAACATTCGTCGACCGTCAAGCCGACCTTGTCGGCCGTGCTCCGCTGTCCGCGATGCGGAGGCCGGCTCTCGTTGGCGCACGATATGGTCCGAAACATGCGGTTCAGCTATTGGGGTTGTGAAAAAGAACGCGGGCGCTTCATCGGTTTTTTCGACTTCCTGAAAGAAAAGAATTTCATCCATGCGCTCTCGCCCCAGGAGATCCAGCAGTTGCGACAGAACGTACAGAGTGTCAACTGCTGCAACTGTGGTGCGGCCATCGACCTGCAGGCCAACTCGTCTTGCCCCTACTGTCATTCCCCCATTTCGATGCTGGACATGAAGCAGCAGCAACAGATGCTGGCGCAACTCAAGGAAGCTGCCGAGCCTCGGCCTGCTGATCCGACGCTGCCCCTGAAACTCGCCGTAGCAAAGATGGAGACTTCCGCCCTATTCAAAGCGGACGATGCCGAGTGGTGGGAGGATGCGCGCTCCGGCGACCTGGTGCAAGCCGGTTTGAAGGCAGTCGCCCGATGGATTGCAACTAGCCTGTAAGTTTGTCCGCTCGCAGGACACCGACCACCAGAGTTCCGGATTCGGCGTTAAGCAGGCATTTACGCTAACCTGCTTAAGCTAATTAATTGCGCGACTCAGCTTCAGACAACTTTCCGCTCAGCCGCTTGCGTCTTTCCGGATTGTTCCTGTCTGGTCGGTGCAGAATGCTGGGTGCCCCAGTCTCGGTTTCCAGGAGTTAGGTCTTCGCCTTTTTTCCCCGGTTATCCCTCGCCGTCAATCCTGCCCAGCCTTCCAATTCCAGACCCGCGTCGAACTTCAGCTAATCTGCGTTCCACAATGCAATCTGTTTCTTCGTCGCCTTCTCTCTTACTGACTTCGTTAGATAAGGCTTCGCGGCTTGCTTTCTCATACGCACCAGTATTGCGGCGTACGAGTCTTTTCCTTTCTTTTTGGGCGCGTTATCAGGGCTTTTGATGATCGCTCCTTGCTTTTTTCCCGGGGCCCCAGCCGCCAAGAGCCTCCGTCCTGCGTGCGGCCCGTTTCGTAAACCGCCAGCACCGAGAATGCACCGTTTCCCGGCAGCCACACCGCACGTAGGACAGGCGACGGAAGACTGTTGTCTTGGTGTTGGTTTTGTTTTCATTTCTTGCATCCGTTGCGTCGCGCTTCGGCGGTTGTGGTGCCGCAAGCCGGAGCCATCTGCCTGGCTCTACGATTTCTTGACGGACATCGGGCGATTTTCCAGGAACGCAGTGACCAACGCCTTATGTACTTGCAAACCCCCGTTGTAGCTGACCAGGCCCTTCTTCTTGAACTCGTTCATGAATTTGCTTACCCTTGGCCGGGTAGTACCAACCATCTCCGCTAGGGTTGATTGGCTCACCTTCAGGGCGGAATCCGACTTCGATTCCTTGGTTATTTCGCCAAACAGCAACAGAACCCGCGCCAGCCGCCTTTCACTGAAGTTGAAGAATTGATCTATCAGGTCTTCCTCGATTCGAACCACCCGTGAAAGTAAGTATCCAACGAATAGCCTTGCAAAATGCGAGTCTCTCTTGAGCGTGCGAACCGTCCTCTCTTTTTGCAGTCGAATGACATTGGATAGTCCAATGGATCTCGCAGTGCAAATCCTCGGAGACCGCCCTGCTAGACAGCCTTCGCCAAAAAAACTCCCTCGCCGCAGGATGGCGATTATGGCTTTCTTACGCACGCTGACCGCCGTGAGCTTCACCGTCCCGCTCTCGATGTAGAAAACAGCATCGCCTGGATCACCTTGCGAAAAGATGATCTCTTTGTCCCGGTAGTTCCGAAAAGTCATCTTAGTACCGAACTTTTTCCGGAGAAATGTGCGACTGACACCGAGACTACGCTTACTCGGCATTCGGGTCTGCTCCTTCACTCAACTCAGAAAACTGGTTCGCTGACCACCAATCGTAGACTCGCGGGAGCAAGCCGTCTAGATGAGCAAAATTGACCACACGCAATGTGCGCTGAATTGAACATCCAGAAGTGAGAAATTGTGCTATCCAAGACCAACTATGAACGAATGGGACTGTGACCGTCGGTGTGCCGCGCTTTGGCCACGGCCGCGCACTCACCCCGAGTGGCGAACCGAGCGCTCCCACTCATCCGGGCATCTAATACTAACTATGCGGCACGCAAAGTTTATCGTCGTCCAGTCGTACGGTAGCCGCCTCGAGGCGGACTTGGCCAAGGGGCGCTCGAAGATGCCGGCATTCAGGCAATGATCCAGGCTGACACCGCCGGAGGAATGCGTGGACACCTCGAGTGGCCCGGTGCGGGGTTTAAAATTCTGGTGCGCGAGGAAGACGCAACCGTGGCGCGCGATGTGCTCATTCCACCAGCTGAGCGTGACGAAAGCGGGGACGCAGACTCCCGAACTGACCGCGACCCTCAACAACGCTGGCGCCGGTTTACCTGGAGAGTTGCGCTATCGGAAGTTGAAATAGGTTGAATACAGATTGCGGCGCTTTAGCTCATTGACTCGTCACCCACGGCACATTGTCACCGAGTTTTGTGGTAAGCCCCGATTAGCCGCATTGTCGCCATCTGAATCCACATGTGCGGTCGGCGCCCCTGCTTCCACCGATCCCGCCTGCCTTGGTGTTCTAAGCGGCACAGTCATGACCTACCGTTGCTGCTACCGTATAGAAAGTTTCCCTCTTATTCCAGATGAACGGCCGTGAGCAGGAGCTTGGGGATGACAGTAGGCGTGAAGTTTCAACGCGAGAAGAATGAATACCGTAAGTTGCGGGATAAATTGCTTGAGGCAGAAATTGCACTGAAAGACCAACGGGAGAGTGTTGCCGCTCTTCGAAGACAACTTCCCATGGGGCCTGCGGTTGCAACCGACTACATTTTTCGCGAGGGCCCCGCTGATGTCCTCGATGAATCCCCTGGCCAGTTCAAGAATGTTCGCCTCTCTGAATTATTTGCGCCAGGCAAGAATCGGCTCATCGTGGATCACATGATGTGGGGGGCAACGGATATGTCCGCTTGTCCGATGTGCACGATGTGCGCCGATGGATACAATGCCATTGCTCCGCATGTCACCCAGAAAGCAAATTTTGTATTGGTGGCCAAGGTCGAAATCGGGGAACTGCGGGAATGGGCGCGGCGGCGCGGATGGGACAAAATCCGGTTGCTATCGAGCGGCCAGTGTAGTTTCAACAAGGATTTCCACGTCGAAGGTGACGAAGGACAACATCCTGGCGTCAGCGTATTCAGCCGCGAACCTGACGGCAAAATCCATCATTTTTATACCACCGAAGCCTCTCTTCATCCCGCCTCCAACGGCAACCCAAACCACCGGGGCATAGATCTCTTTACACCGGTTTGGAGTCTGTTCGACCTCTTGCCCGAGGGACGCGAGAATTGGTCGCCAAAACTTTTCTACTGAAGGATGGCCGCCCATGTAATTGCAGCGCGTTCGCGGCTTCGCTCAAGGAATCTGAAAACGCACCAGCAATCACGCGCCGTGACGCAACGTTCGCTGCGTGAGGAGATCAACAAATGGGTCCAGTTTGCCAGACAACCATAGCGCTTATGGTCGCCTGTGCGGTCTCGACCGGCGGGGCCGTCGCGCTTGTCGTGACGAAGTTTCCTTCGAGCGAACAACCGCGCCGACTCGGGAGCAGAGTCGGACCCAGTCTCCCTTTGGGTTAGCCACTTTCGGTATATCCTTGTCAAAATGGAACAACTATTCGGCCGTACGGCTCAGTCCTGATATTTCGCATTACCCGACGGGTGGAAGTGCCGATCGGTACTTGTCAGGTCAGCGCGTGAATCAGGCACTCGTTTGGGACGTACTGCCGGGCGAAAAATTTCAGACCATTCCCGCCTCCATATCAATGGGGCTTGAATGTCTTCCCGGTCTCAAGCAGCGTCTTCAGGCGGGATAGAATCCGTGGCCATCCATCGGCGCAGGCAGCGTAAGTGGGGTCATCCTCGGCCCACTCGTCATGCGTCACTGTTACTTTGGTGGCTTCGGTCTCGGGCACCAGTTCGATAGTTGTGCGTGACGCCTTATCATTTTGGCCCATTGCGAAGGTGTACTGAAAGACTTTTGGCGGCTCAAACCGCAGGACTTTCCCTCCGACGTACGTCATGGGCTTGCCATCGGGTCCCGCACCTACCCATGCGAGCAAGCCACCAGGCTTAAACTCCGCTTGAAATTCAGCGCCGGAGAAGAGGATGCGGTTCGACTCCCGCGACACAAAGCCTTCCCACACCTTCTCCGGAGTGGCGGCAATGTAGAAGATATATTTCAGTGGTGCTTGATGAGCCATGATCGCTCCTGACTCTCCTGGGCCATCTTATATCCACAGGCGAAAAACCGACAAGGCAGTAGTGCCATCGGTTCTGCCTGATTGCTCGCCTTACCTGAGATTTTAGTACCCTTTGTCCGATTAGCACGGCGAGTGGCCCCGCCTTAGCTTAGTGGCGGGTGGGGTGAGGGTGGCAAAAAGAATTTGCACAATACGCTAACGGAGCCCTTCGCCCCATAAGAAAAACGCTCTCCGTCCGCAACCACGGCAACACATCGCCCGCCCTCAACAGACTGAGTAACCTTCTCAATAAATTCCGATTGTTCAGTATTCAACGCAGTAACGATGTATAATTCATATCTAAGTCACACCTTCCGTCCCACCGGCTACCTACAGCGATACACCTGACCGGCCTGTTAGAAAGTTTAGGCATTTGTAGGCAAAGGAGTCTTGATGATTGACACCGTAGACGTCCAGTATGTCGGCTTCAAAGCGAAACGGCTCGTGCGTGAATACAACTTCATTGTGCGTCGGGCTTTGAACGAAACCAGCGAATTTACTCTAACAATCAGAAACGAGTCATTCGACTCCCGCCGCGTGCGTTTTCAAGACGCCGCTGAGATATGTGCACTCAGGCTTCATCGTGAGCTGGCCGCTTTCGGAAACCATCCTCCAAAGGACAGTTTTCGCATCGCGGAGACGGATTTGGACGAATACCGCATGACTCATGCAACAAAGGGTGCGGGTAACTCTTACAACCCAAAGCAAGGCTGATCTCTAACCTACTGTTGGCGGGTGGCCGCGCCTTAGCTGGGTGGCGGGTGGGGTGCAGATACTGGCGGGGTGCCGCTCCCTTCGGTTTGAAAACTACTGGTTTTGACTCTTCCAATTTCATCTTGACAAATCCATTACTAGTCCTGTATACTCTTTTCGGTTAGCATTGCGCCTCGCCTCCTGCGAGGCTTTTCCTTTTTGTACCGTCGGCATCCTTGCCGGCTCATTCCGTTACAAATCTAAATTCAACTCTTAGGAGAAAACTATGTCCTCGCTCAGCTCACAGGACCGTGCGTCCTTGTGTCGTTTCACCTTTTCCGATGGCCGCCGCTGCCGCTCTCCCCGCTCAGGCAACCGTTCACATCTCTGCCCCTATCACGCCCGCAAAGAAGCCCAATCCAAAGCCGCCGATAAACTTAGCCGCGACATCTCCTATTTCCTCTCCGGAGACTATCTCACCGCCTGCGATCTCGGCACGGCCCTCGGTCGCCTCCTCCCTGCCGTCATTCGTGGCGACGTCAAACCCAGGACTGCCCACACCGTCGCTTATCTGGCCCAGACCCTCGCTCAGACTATCCATCTCGCACAACACGAATACATCAACTCCTTTGGCACGGACGGCTGGAGACGCACCGTCCGCAACTCCGTCAACCAAAACTCCGAATACCGCAACCCCTCCTCATCCGACGAGCCTCCACAGTCCCTCGACCCTCCCCAACCCCCAAACCCTCAACCGCAACCCAACCACGCCAATGTAGGTGCCGGGCTTCGGCCCGGTTCTCCCACCCCCACATCTGCTCCCCCACTAACCTCTGACTCGCCTAAATCGCCAACCTCACCCCCTGTCAGCCCCCGTCCGCTCCTCCGTGCTACAACACATTTAGAATCAACACATACACAATCGCCCACAAGTGTTGATTCCAAACCACTTACGAACAAGCTAAATCCTTTAGTGGCAACACTTAGAAAAAACAGGGGGGAGGGCCAAGAGGCTCTTGGCCAAACACCAGTCACAAGTCACTGATTATTCTACCGCGGCGCCAGGACATCCGTCCGCAGCAAATCGTCCTGCGTCTCGCGCCGCCGAATGAGCCTCGCCCGAGTTCCATCGACCAGCACCTCGCTCGGCCGCGTTCGCGCATTGTAGTTCGAAGCCTGCGTCATCCCGTAAGCGCCGGCCACCCAAATGGCGAGTACATCGCCCGCTGCGACTTCGCCGAGAGGCCAGTCATGCAATAAGCAGTCGCCCGTTTCGCAGACCGGCCCAACTATATCGACGCATTCCGCTGGCGAACTCCGCGCCATTGGTTCCCGCGAAATCTTCGTGATCGGATGTACCGCCCCATAAAGCGCCGGACGCAGCAAATCGTTCATCCCTGCGTCGACCACGACGAACATCTTACCGCGGTTCCGCTTCGTGTAAATCACGCGCGTCAGAAGCACGCTCGACGCCCCGATGATAGATCTTCCCGGCTCGAGCAGGAGATGCAATCCCATCGGCCGAACCAGTTCTGCGACCATGCGCACATATTCGCGCCGCGACGGAATCTTCTCGGTCGTATACCGCACGCCGAGCCCGCCGCCGATATCGAGGTATTCCAGCTTGATTCCCGCGCTGCGCAGCTCGCTTACAAACCCGGCGATCCGTCGAAACGCGTGCCGAAATGGCTCGAGCGAAATAATCTGCGAGCCGATGTGCGCGCTGATCCCCTTCCAACGAAAGTATTTGGAATCCCTATGCGCCAGATAAAGCCCACGTGCCTCTGGCCAGTCGAGCCCGAACTTGTGAGTGTGGCTTCCCGTGGCAATATGAGGATGCCCTCCCGCCGCCACGTCCGGATTCACGCGAATCGCCACCGAGGGGATTGTTCCGCCGCTCTTCACGTGCCGCTCGGCCTCCTCGCGCAGGACTTCGAGTTCCGCTTCCGACTCCACATTGAACAGCAAAATCCCGTCGTCTTTTCTGGCTTTGCCGCCAGACCGCCGCCCGGACCTATACTCCAGCGCATCGCGTATTTCATGGCGCGTTTTCCCAACCCCAGAGAACACAATCCGGCCGCCGCGAACTCCAAGGCGTCCAAGATGTTCCAGCTCGCCGCCGGAAACTATATCGAAACCGCTTCCCCGCTTCTTAAGGTCGTTCAAAATGGAAAGGTTCCCGTTGGACTTCACCGCAAAACAAATCGTGTGGGGAATTTTGCCAAGACCGTGGTCGAACTCGCCGTATGCCTCGCCGATAGCCGCGCGGCTATACACATACGTCGGCGTTCCAAATGACGTCGCCGCCGCGACCAGATCCACGCTTTCGCAAAACACGTGTTCCAATTCTCCATCGCGTGCGGATTTTTTCCAGGAAAACTGCGGCGTGAACTCGGCCGGGTCCACATACCTCAGCTTTCGGTGCGAAATTGCCGCCGGCGCGCTCATCGCACCTTTAAGATGACAAGTGTCCGGTCATCCGCCAGCGGTGCGCTCTGCGCGAACCAATCCACTTCGCGCAGTATCATGTCGGCCATCTCCGTCGCGCTGAGTTCATGGTGCTGCTCGATCAGCGCGCGCAGTTTCTCAGTTCCGAAGAATTGGCCCTCGCTGTTGCTCGTCTCCGTGATTCCGTCGGAGTGGAAAACCACAATATCGCCGGGATCCAGCGATACGCCCCATTCGTCGTAGCTCACTTCTTCAAAAATCCCCAGGGGAAATCCCGTCAGCGCAATCTTGTCGCAGCGCTTGTCCTTGTACAACAGCGGCTGCGACTGGCCCGCGTTCGCCACACGTAACTTGCTCCTGCCTCTTTGCCATGTCGCGAAACACGCCGTCATGAAGCGCCCTTCTATGCGCCTCTCCCCGACAATCTGGTTCATCTGCTTCAACATTTCCGCGGGCTGCAGTTTCTGCGGCGCGAGACTTCTCATGATGCCGATCGCAACCGCGCCGTAGAGCGCTGCGGCAGTTCCCTTCCCGCTCACGTCGCCAAGCGCGATCCCAAGCTGCTGCGGCCCGTAACGAAGGAACTCATACAAATCTCCGCATACTTCCCTGGCCGAAAGGTACCTGGCCGCCATGTCCAGCCCGAAGTCCTCCGTCGGAACGGGCCGCAGCAGCGCGCCTTGAATGCGCTTCGCTGCTTGCAGATCGCGCTCGAGACGCGCCTCGGCGCGCGCCACTTGCTCGTACAACCTCGCGTTTTCAAGTGACACCGCAAGATTGGCCGCTAGAATCGAGAGTGTCTGGATGTGGTCCTCGGTAAAATTGTTCAGCTGCGGACTCTCCAGATCCAACACTCCGATGACTTTCCCTTTGTGCATCATCGGAATGGCCAATTCCGAGCGTGTCTCCGGATTCACCATCAAATAACGCGGATCGATCGTCACATCCGGCACGAGCACCGGCTCCTTCAACTCCGCCGCAGCGCCCACAATCCCTTCGCTTGCCGCCACGCGCATCTTTCCTTGCACGCGCTGGCCGTGTTTTACGTCCACGCGGTGCCGGAACACTTTCTGATCCTCGTCGTAAAGCATGATGCTGAGTATTTGGTAATCGATGACGCGTTTGGTTTGCTCGGCGGCGCGGCGCAATAGTTCTTCGACGTCGAGGATCGAACTCGTCTCGCGTCCAACTTCATTGAGCAAAAGTAATGTCTCCGCCTGCGCTCGCACGCGTTGAAATAGGCGTGCATTTTCGATGGCGACGGTAAGCCTGCTCGCCAGCAGTGTCAGGATGCTCTGCTGGTCGGGCGTAAAATAATCCAGATGTCTGCTCTGAATATCGAGCACGCCTACGCATTTCCCCTGCAGCATCAGCGGAACAGCAAGTTCGGAGCGCACACTTTCAATGGCGTTGATGTATCGCTCGTGCTTCGAAGTATCGCTCACGCGCACCGAGTGCCCGGTGGCCGCCGCCGTTCCGGTAATTCCCTGCCCAATCGGAATGCGCAAACTATCCACAAGCTCGCGGGGATATCCGATGGAGAATCTGTGCTTGAGGTACGCACCGTCTCCTTCGACCATCAGCACGCCAAAGATTTCGTAGTCGATGTGACGCTTAATGAGGGCCGCGGTGCGCGCCAGCACCTCGTCCAAATCGAGCGAAGAATTGACCTCCTCGCCGATCTCGGCAAGCGTTTTCAAAACCTCAGCGGGAATCGCCGTTGTCGCCGCTGCGTCGGTAGCCGAAACTTCTGTCTGCTGGTTGCCGGGATTCATGAACTCTTTTCATTATAGCAGGCAGTCGTGGAGCGGCTGTCCGTCGTCTTACTGGGCAGGCATTTAATCCGTACTTTTCGTTTCATGGAGACCGCTTCAAGGAATTGCGGGGTCCCGCTGGGTGCGCAATTATTTGACAAGGTTTTCCGGTTTGTCTTGCGACTTTAGCGTGAGCACTCCGACTCCCGGCAGGTTACGGTATCGCTCCGCATAGTCCAGCCCAAAGCCCACCACGAATTCGTTGGGGATGGTGAACCCCACGTAATCCGCGTGCACCGCGGCGATCCGCCGTTCCGGTTTGTCCAGCAAGACGGCCACGCGCAGCCGCTTCGGCTTCCGCTGTTCAAACACGCGCAACAAGTATTGCAGCGTCATTCCAGTGTCCAGAATATCTTCGACTACAATAACCGTCTTTCCTTCGATGCTCGCATCGAGGTCTTTCGTCAGCCTCACCTGCCCGGAGGACCGGGAATTATTCCCATAGCTCGAAACGGCAATGAAATCAAACGAAACCTCGCCCGGAATTCCCCGTGCCAGGTCAGACAGGAAAAACACGGCGCCCTTCAGCACGCCAACCAGATGCAGCGGCTCATCCGGAAAGTCCTGCCGAATTTGTTTCGCCATCTCGAGAATCCGCCGTTGAATGCGGCTCCGGGGAATCAGAATCCGCACCTTTTCGCCCGGAGTCCACTCTGTGTGCCGTGTTTTGCTTTTCCTCGCCGACAATGTTTGCCCCAAACCGGAACCGCGACTCTAGCTCACGTCCTCCTTGGTGAGCAAGGCCCGTGAACAATATTCCCTCGCCAAGTTGTCGTGGAGGCCCGCGAACCATGTTCGCGCAAGGCTCTGGCTGACGCTTTAGATGCGTCTGCCTCAATCCTGGACGGCCCTCTGTGACGCCAAAACCCGGCTCAGCTATACTTCATGTCCCGGAGGATTCGTTTGCTAGAAGGCGCAAAAAGCACACTTCTGATACTCAGCGCACTTTTTCCCATCGTCAACCCTTTGGGCGGCAGCCCCATCTTTCTCACTTTGACCGCGGACTACTCAGGCTCAGCTCGCCGTGCACTGGCGCGGCGAGTCGCCATAAATTGTTTTTTCCTTCTCGTCTGTTCTTTCCTGGTGGGAACTCACATTCTTACTTTTTTTGGCATTTCGCTCCCGGTCGTTCAGGTTGGTGGAGGCCTCATCGTGATTTCCACGGGCTGGGCCATGTTGCATCGCACGGAAGAGGAGCGAAGCAGCCGCAAAGACGAGGTTCGAAGAGATGTTTCGCCGCAGGACGAGTTCAAGAGCGCCTTCTATCCGCTGACCTTGCCTCTAACTGTCGGCCCCGGTTCCATCTCCGTCGCCATCACTCTTGGCGCAAACCTGCCGCGCCACCACGGATGGAACGTTCTCGGAATTCTCGCTGTACTGATCGGTTCCGCGATCATAGCTGCGAGCATCTTCCTCTGCTACGGGTTTTCCGATCGGCTGGCGCGCGCGCTGGGACCGACGGCGATGACCGTTATCATGCGCCTCTCGTCGTTTCTACTTGTCTGCATCGGTGTGCAGATTCTTTGGAACGGCGCCAAAGCTCTTCTCGTCACTCTTCCAGCGTTTGGCCAATGAACCAACAAATACTCAGCACAAGCTCCCGAACTGCTCAATTCTCCCTGAATACTTTGCGTGTTCCATGCGCACTTAGTAGTTCAAATGAAAATTCAGCAAGTGCCAGTGATAGATAAACCAGAAGAATCCTACGCAGCCGATAGCAAGAAACGTGTTCCAGATTTTGTTCCAGAACCATTGCTGGCCATCGCCCCAGGCCTTAAGGCTGTTGTAGATGGCCACGAGCGAGCCCAATCCGGCCAACAGGCCAATAACCTGCAAAAGGTGCAGCCACGGGTCGCTTCGCTCGGAAAGTCCTGAGGGATTGTTGAGCCTGCTTACGAAGATCAGCAGGCCAACAGCATAGATAACGACACCAAAGCAAACCAGCCGCACCAGCATGCGCAACCGTTTGGTCCCGTGATCCAACGTGACCGGCTTTCCATAATGTTTTCGAATCATCGCGCCGACCGGCCAGAACAAAAGCGTCAGCACAATCACGCTCAGGCTGAAGCCGATGATCACGTAATTCAGCGTCTGCTTATCGAATGTCTTGTCCACTTGCTGCAAGACCATGAATGGGTAGTCGATATACGCCACGCGCCGCCCAGTGGGATCTTTTACGAACGCGAATTTCGAATGCCCATCCACGTCGCGAAAAACCATTGGCGCAATTTCGCGAAAGTGCAGCGGCTGGTCGTTTAGTCCCTTAAAAAGGGCCATGGAAATGGTGTTGTCCTTGGGATTCACGGTAACCTTCGTCTCGTTGATGAACGTTGTCACCGCCAGCACATTCGTTTCAAACCGCCGGCTAAGTTCGTACACGCCGGCGACGCTGCGGGCATCCTGGGCGGCCGTCGCGAGCACCGGTTCGTTCAACGGAGCCGCGGGAAAATAGCGCTGCATGAATTTATCGAACAGCACGCCTCGGGCGTTTATTTCCCCGCGCCCGCCGCTGTTGTAGGACACGAAGAAGCCGACGTTGGAGTCCAGAATCAAGTGCAAGTCACTGTGGAAGTAAAGCGTGTCTCCGCCATGCCCGATAATCCGGTGGCCGCTTTGTGACTCTTCGTAAAAACCGAGACACATCGCATTCATAGCCGCCGGCCAACCCTGCTGCCGCGCGTGCATCTCGATCGCAGTCTCGGGCTTCAGGATTTGCACATCGCCGTACTTGCCATTCTGCAAATGCATAATCATAAAGTGCGTCATGTCCACCGCCGACGCCGACAGCGAACCGGCAGGCGCGACCTGCACGTCTTCGAACGGCTTCGCCTCGCCGGACCCGAGGGCGTATCCTTTTGACATAAATGGCTTGAGCGCCTCCGGCAACGGCTGCCGAAAGGTTGCGTGCGTCATGTTCAGCGGCTTAAAGAAATGCTCCTCAACATAGTCGTCAAACTTCTGTCCGGAAACGCGCTCCACGATGTACGCGGCCATGGTAGTGGCATAGTTCGAATAGGCTGGCGTCACCCCGGGCGGGAAAATCCTTGCAGGCATGTGCACGCGCAAGTATTCCGGAATGGGGCGCAAATCCTGCGCTGAGCCGACAAACAAATTCTTGATAGTCTCCTCAAACCCCGTGCTGTGCGTCATGATGTCCCGCAGGGTGATCGGCTTGCCGAACTCCGGGGGAATCTTAAAATCGAGATAGGCGTTTACGTCGCGATCCAGATCCAGCTTTCCCTGTTCCACTTGCTGCATAACCGCAGTCCAGGTGAACAGCTTCGAAATCGAGCCCGGCCGAAAGAGCGTCGTTTCTGGCGACACCGGCACTTTCTTTTCCACGTCGGCGTAGCCGTAGCCGCTGGCTAACAGAAGCTTGCCATCCTTGACCACGGCGACAACCGCGCCAGCGATGTCCGCATGTTCGATCTCCAGCGGCATGAGCCCGTCGAGGAACGTTCCGAGGTCATCTGCAGTCAGATCATGGGCCTTCGCCGCGGCACTCTCGAAAGCAGGCGCCTGTACGGCAGCGGAAGACGCCGCGCTGTCGGCCGACTTGGGTGTCTGCGCAAGAAGCAAGACGCAACCGAATAGCACGGCACACCCCAGGGACAAAGGTCTCGATCGCATCCCTAGTTTTGTCATACTTCCTCCGGTGCGTCCCCGTGGTGAACACCTTCAAACGAGGATCTTATGAGCCGCTTCATGGATCCACAATCTGTGAAACATTTGTTGCATTCTTGTGCTGGGGAGACTAAGTAGCAAAGGCTCGATTGTCAAGACTTTTGCGTGGGCCAGATTGGCCGTCGGTCAGTTCCGCGACTTCGAATCTTGCCCGTTTTCAAAAACAAACTTGCGGGCCCACTCAGTGGCTCACGCTCGCTGCGTCCTTCGCCGGCACCTTCTTCAAATAGCTTGACAGATTCGACTGCTGAAGTGACCTCAGCTCGATGCAAGCGTTGACCTCGTCCTTGGCGTTTTGTAGGGGCCGCTCGCTTCCGGGAAGATTCTGGGAGGCAAAAAAGTCCTGGGAATCGTCTCTCAGCTTTTCGTCACAGAAAACACCTGCGAGCGTTGCGAATCCGCCGGAAAGCGATTCCCCGGCTTTCTCCTTAATTGCCGGGAAGTTGTTCTTGAAAAGATCCCACGCTGCGGCCTGGGTATCGACGTTGGTGAGCAACCCGGAGACGTAAAACAAATCCTGATTCTTTATTTCCGGGCTCAGGGCAAGCTCAAACGTGCGTTTCGCAAGCGAAGCGCTAGGGAATTGTTCCAGAGCACCGAAATAGTTGTAATACTCCTCCGGGGTCTTGGCCGTCTTCATGTGCTCCACATACTGGTCGTAAAGTTCCGCATTCCCTTCCAGCGCAGACACCGTAAGTGCGTTCCCAGCGAGCGCCGCTTCCACCGAATTCGGATCTTTCATGTACTGCTGCACGAGTGCGCGAGACCTGGCCAGCAGCTGCGGATCGCGCCCGTACATTGCGAGCGTCGCGAACAGGTCGGACCGCAAAGCCCTTCTATCATCGGATTCGCCCGGAGCGGGCGACGCGCCCAGGTCCGCGGCGATAGGCCCAAGAAAATCGCGCACCCATTTTTCGAATGCCGGCCTATCGGCGGCGGCCACGATGGTGTCGTGAATTTCTCCAAATCGGCCCGTCATTACGCCAACTAGCGCCCTAGAGCGTTCCGCCTTCATTTTTTCAAGCGTATCGAGATAGTCTCCCACACTTAACCGGCCTACGCGCACCATGGCCCACTCATCTCCGAGGAAATGGATGCGCTCTTCCTGCGAAAAACTCCTCTCCAGTTCCGCGCTTATCTTGGCGAGCGTGGCCGCATCGTAATCGCTGCGATAGTATCCTCGCCCACCGGCATTGGCGTAGACCCATTGCGAACAGACGGGAAGTTCAAAGGTTTGCTGACGCTGAGCCAGTAAAACGTACGTCGTTTCCGTGGAGCCGGCCGGGCGAAGACTAACCGGTATTTGCCAAATCTCCTGTGAACCGGACCCGAGTTTTGCCGCATCGGCGAAATAACGCTCCTGCGAAAGGGTCACCTTGGTCGTCTCTTTGATCTTCTTTTTCTTGAAGAAGCCACCCGTGCTGCCGCCGCCGGCACATGTCGATTTCACTGTAATCAGGGGCGCGCCCGACTGCTGCGTAAAGCTCGCCATCACCTGGTCGACCGGCTTTTCCGACGTGGCCGCCATTTGGTTCCAAAAGTCCTCGGCCGTCGCGTTTCCATAAGCGTGCTTTTCCAAATAGGCGTTCACGCCTTTTCGGAAAACTTCCGGTCCCACGTACGCCTCCACCATTCGCAGAACGGATGCAGCCTTGCCGTAAGCGATTCCGTCGAAAAGCGTGGCAATCTCCGCCGGTGTTTCCGCCTTGGCACGGATCGCGCGCACCGAGGCGATGGAATCCGTCGAAAGCGATCCGCCTGTCTGCTGAATCTCGCCGCGCTCCGCGTGCCACTCTGGCTTCCATGCCTCGATGGGTTTGAACGACATCCACGTTGCAAATCCCTCGTTCAGCCAGATGTCATCCCACCACTTCATGGTCACTAAATCGCCGAACCACATGTGCGCCATTTCATGCGCCAGCACGCCAACGACAGCTTGGTGCGCGTCTAGTGACGCGTTTTTGTCGTCGATGGTCAGGAGCGTTTCGCGATACGTGATGGCCGCCGTGTTTTCCATCGCTCCCGCGGAAAAATCAGGGAACGCGATGATGTCGAGCTTTTGAAACGGATACTTCGTCTGGTAGTAGGAGTCATAAAACTTCAAAATGTTCTCGGCGGAAAGCAGAGCGAAGGACAGCAAGTCCTTTTTCTCAGGTACGGCACAGACGCGAATCGGAATGCCATCCACCCCGCCCATAATGCATGCGAAATCGCCGACCATCATCGCGACAAGGTACGTCGACATTTTTGGCGAATCGGAAAACCGCAGCGTATGTTTGCCGCTCTCGGGGCCCGGCGTGTCGGAAATAATCTTGCCGTTCGAAATGGCCGTGTCACCATTGTCTACAACCAGCGTGATGCGAAACACCGCTTTGTACACAGGCTCATCGAACGATGGGAAGGCGCGGCGCGCATCGGTCGCCTCAAACTGCGTCACTGCATAACGGCGCCGGGCGGTCTGGCTCAAGTAGAACCCGCGCAGCTTGTCGTTCAGTATTCCGGAAAAACGAATGTGAATCTCCGCAGCTCCCGCCGGCACCACAGCCGGCACTGTTATCGTCGCCGTTTCGTTCTTCTCATCCGTGGTCACTGCCGCTGCCTGCTTGAAATCTGCCGACCCGATCCACGCCTCTTTGAACTCGATCTCGGCGGAGTTCAAAACGATGGCCGTGGCAGGTTTTTGCAAATGAACGTGAATGGTCTCGTCGCCCGTGAATGAGGCAGAGGAAAGATCCGGTTGAAATTTCAAGTCGTACGAGTCAGGGACGACATTGTCAGGCAGTCGCTGCGCCAGCATCCCTGAACCTGCAAGTAGCCACCCTAGCGCCAGCACGACGGCACGTTTCATATATCTCCCCTTCGAATTTGCGGTGTGAGCCAGCGGCATCGAGCATGACAACGAACAGAATCGGGCGATGAATCCCTACCTCATCATTGGAAGCATGATCGCCGGCCTCGCAGCGGACTCGCTCTCATGTGGGGTACGAGGATAGCAGGCAATCCGTCTGATTTACATTGGCGATTGGTTGTGAGGCCAAAGCCTTAACGGATGGTCACCGGTGTTTGCGCAACCGGCAGTCTGTTGGTCCAAGTGTTCCTTCGAACCGTCAACTGCTCGATTCGGCCGCGCCTCACGGAATAACCAATGCCGGGCGTTTTCGGAACCTGTATTGTGCCCCTCGAACTAACTTCAACCTCCGGCTCGATGATATCCTCGTTCCAGTAACGCTTGCTCGCTGAAACGTCGCCGGGGAGTGTGAACCCCGCGAGCGTCGACATCGCGATATTGTGCGCTCTGCCTATCCCGGTCTCCAGCATTCCCCCGCACCAGACGGGGATCGAATGCGTCCGGCAGACTTGCTCGACTCGCCGTGCTTCGCTGTGTCCCCCAACACGGCCAAGTTTGATATTTATAATCCGGCAGGCGTTCAGCTCAATGGCGGTTAAAGCGTGCCTCGCATTATTGATGCATTCATCGAGACAAATCGCGGACTGAATCCGAGACTGAAGCTTCGAATGTGCGTAGATGTCGTCCCAGTTCAGCGGCTGCTCGATCATCAACAGCTTATATTCATCGAATGCTCGCAAGTAAGCTGCATCCTCGAGCCGATAGGCGGAATTGGCATCCACGGATAGACGAATCTCGGGGAATGCCTTTCGCACGGCCGCCACATAGTCGAGATCCTTCCCAGGTTTTATCTTGAGCTTGATTCGCTGATATCCGCACCGCAGTTCTTCTTCCACTTTTCTCGCCAGGGACTGCGGATTTTCGCGAATGCCGAGAGACACGCCGCTTGCAATCTCGTCCAATGTCCCGCCCAAAAGTTTGGCGAGAGGCACGCCTTTGAGCCGCGCCTCAGCGTCCCAGAGCGCATTTTCGACGCCGCTCTTGGCCATCTCGTGTCCTCGGATAGCGGCCAGCATCTCGCCACAGTCCGAAGCGGAAGCAATATTTTTTGCGATCAGCCTAGGTGCGATAAAATCAGAAATCACGTGCCAAGCGGTGTCCGTGGTCTCCGAGTTGTAGCCCGGTGTTTCGCTGGCAGTGACTTCTCCCCAGCCACTTGCTCCGTCCGCGATTACTTCCACCAGAAGGATTCTACGGTGATGCGAAACGCCAAAACTGGTTTCAAACGGCGCCTTGAGAGCCATTTGAACTTCCCGCAGAGTAATAGACTCTATCTTCATAGAACTCCAAAAGAGCCGTGATGCAAGTGCAGGGTATCAGGGATTAGGCCAAGGCGCGGCGAAGCCAGCTTCCTCGGCTTTGTTTATCCTGCTGGGCCGCACTATTCTGATCGCAACGCGCGTTGCACTTCTCCATATGTTGCCGTTCGTACGGTCACATTGAGCCAGTGACTCTAATTCCTAGCCCCGAACTTACATGTCCATCGCGCATTATATCTTATTGCAACATTCGTTGCATTCTTCACAATTGTGAACATGGTGTGAACAGCTTGCTCTGCAGCCAGATTCCCTGGGCCGCACGGTCAAGTTGCATTTATAAAATCGGTTTAATGATGCGCTTTTGGCAGCGCGGCTGTAGAATTCGCGGCGACGAGGAGGGATGAAAAATGAGTCGTCAACGCATGCCGGGAATCGCGATTGCATTGCTCGAAACGATGGTCCTGCTCGGAGCGAGCCTGTGCCTTGGTGCAGCGGGTGTTCGCGCGCAAGGAAAGCTCTCGCCGAAGTGGGAAGAGTTGACCGCGGCCGATTTTCGAGCGGGCGTTCAGCAATCGAAGGGAACCTGTTTGCTGCCATTTGGAATCATGGAAAAGCATGGCCCGCATTTGCCGCTGGGAACGGATTTGCTGAACGTGCGTTACGCTTCGCTGCAGGCGGTGGCGCAGGAGTACGCGGTCGTTTTCCCGGAGTATTATTTCGGGCAAATCTTCGAGGCGAAGCACGAGCCCGGAACCATTGCGTACAGTGTGGACTTGCAACTGAAGCTGCTGCAGGAAACGACGGATGAGATGGCGCGCAACGGATGCAAGAAAATTCTGATCGTGAACGGCCATGGCGGAAACGAACACCTGCTTCCGTATTTCGCGCAGTCGCAGATGGATAATCCGCACGACTACGTCGTGTACGTTCTGGATGGCGAACGAAGCAAAGCGGGTGGCCCGGCGAAGAAATCCACTGGGATTGATTATCACGCGGGAGAAAATGAGACCTCGAACACGATGGTGTCGCATCCCGATCTCGTGCACCTTGACCGCGCGAAGAACGAGTCGGGCGCGGATCAGAAACGATTGAATTTGCCCGAGGATGTGTACACGGGAATCTGGTGGTACGCGCGATTCCCGAATCACTACTCGGGCGACGGCTCCGTGGCGACAAAGGAGCTTGGCGAATGGAACATGAAGAATTGGATCGACGCCATTGTCGAGGCCCTTCGCGCGGCGAAGGCCGACGACCAGAGTCTGAAAATTCAGAACGAATTTTACGAGAAGAGTAAACACCCGCTTGATACGCGGCCGTGAGTTGTAGCGAGCTGGTGACTTGGGACTGGTTGCTCGTGACTCGTGTTCGGGGTAGTGTGACCGGTGTTCCGCGACGTGTGGCCTATGACCCTTGAGGGAGAGAGGACCCCTGCTCCTTCCGAGGCTCGGCGTAAACAGGGTCGCCAGGAATCCGGAACAAGATGGTGAAGGTTTTGTCTGGAAGGAGAGGGCCCCCACCCCCATTTTTTTGGAAGTGTTCATTCTAAAGGGTTTTAAGTGCTCTGTTTTGGAAGTGCGGATTCCAAAGGGGTTACAGGCGGGTTTTGCGGAAGTGCGGATTCTAAAGAGGTTAGTGACTCGTGACTGGCGAATTGTGACTGGTGGAGGAGAGAGGCGTTCCTGCCGAGGGCTAGATCTTTTGTGGGTGAGTTGGGCCGCGGAAAGAGGAGACGAGCACGGACCTAAAGGTCCGCCACTACAAAGCCAGGAGAGAGCTGTGCGGGGGAGAGGTTGGTGCGAGCGAAACATGGGAAATGATAGCAGGGAATTTAATTACTGTCAAGGTACAGTACCTGGGTACTTATCATTCGAATGAGACGCGGGGAAGTTGAAGAGTTAGAAGGAGTTGGCGGGAAATTTGTAGTTTGGTGAGACGGAAAATGCGGAAAAGTAAAAGGCGCACATGAAAACCGCCGGAGCGAGCGAAAAGGCCCCACCCTTTCACAAGCCAAAATCGAAAGGGTGGGCCACCCATAAGCGTTAACTTAACGGTTGACTTGGGCCTGGTTGGCGCATATGCTGCGCGCATGGCAGGGGAGCGGAAAGACTCGCCAATCGATAATTGG
>Ga0247680_1000013_pt1 | contig 140384 bp, 115 predicted proteins | sample CNK21_metaG_FD_182803 | JGI IMG/M metagenome (GOLD analysis project Ga0247680, IMG submission 182803) | Soil microbial communities from Purdue University Martell Research Forest, Indiana, United States - CNK21 | ecosystem: Environmental > Terrestrial > Soil > Temperate forest > Bulk soil...
TCGCGTAGCGTCGAATTGAACCACATGTTCCACCGCTTGTGCGGGCCCCCGTCAATTCCTTTGAGTTTCAGTCTTGCGACCGTACTCCCCAGGTGCAGGACTTAACGCGTTAGCTCCGGGACGACGCACGAACGTGCGGCACCCCAAGTCCTGATCGTTTAGGGCTAGGACTACCAGGGTATCTAATCCTGTTTGCTCCCCTAGCTTTCGTTCCTCAGCGTCAGTAGTGGTCCAGCGCGCCGCTTTCGCCACGGGTGTTCCTGCAGATATCTACGCATTTCACCGCTACACCTGCAATTCCACGCGCCTCTCCCACACTCAAGCACAGCAGTTTCGGAAGCAGTCTCTGGGTTAAGCCCAGAGATTTCACTCCCGACTTGCCACACCGCCTACGAACCCTTTACACCCAGTAATTCCGAGCAACGCTGGCCCCCCACGTCTTACCGCGGCTGCTGGCACGTAGTTAGCCGGGGCTTCTTATACCCGTACCGTCACCCCTCTTGCGAGGTATTCGTCCGGGTCGAAAGGGGTTTACACTCCGAAAAGCTTCATCCCCCACGCGGCGTCGCTGCATCAGGCTTTCGCCCATTGTGCAAGATTCCCCACTGCTGCCTCCCGTAGGAGTCTGGACCGTGTCTCAGTTCCAGTGTGGCTGGCCATCCTCTCAGACCAGCTAACGATCAAAGCCTTGGTAGGCCGTTACCCTACCAACTAGCTAATCGTGCGCGGGTTCCTCCTCCGACGCCTTACGGCTTTGAGTCCCCAGACCGAGGTCCAAGGAATGTCATGCGGAATTAGCTTCGGTTTCCCGAAGTTATTCCCCATCGAAGGGCAGATTACCCACGTGTTACGCACCCGTGCGCCGTGCGCCACCTGTATTGCTACAGGCGCGCACTCGACTTGCATGTGTTAAGCACGCCGCCAGCGTTCGCTCTGAGCCAGGATCAAACTCTCGTTTGAAACTGGTAGCTTGGCGAAAAAAAATGCCCTCTGATTTGCATCAGAGAGCCAGCCTGCCAAGCGAATTATTGTCGCTCGATTTACTCAGACCATTCGTGCTCGAAAAGGACGAATGGTTTCGAACGGATTCTGGCACATCGTATCGGTTGTCAAAGAGCAAAGCCCCCCTGTCTTGCAGAAAGGCACAGCTACAGCCCAAGGAGAATACGACGGGGCGGCGAAAAAGTCAACAGCGGATTCGCGATTTCCACAGACATCCACAGGGGCGCACGGGCGATGCGGCTAAGGCTTTTAGGAGAAGCGGGTTACGGATTTGGCGGGGTTGATTCTCGAGAATCAGTGCTGGACTTCTTGTGTCAATGAAACTAGCCTTGCGGGTTTCGTGGAGTGGAGAGACAGCGGTAGGGTGATTGCGAAAATGCGCGGCGCGTTGACATTAGACTGCGGACTGCAAAAGCACACAGGCAGGAGTGCCTGTGCAACCCGGAGGCGGAACAAAATGTCAGTCGTAACGAGGATGATGTGTTGCGGATTGATCTTGTGCGCGGGGGCGTTCGTTTCGGCGAGGCGGGCTTGCGCGCAAAACGCGAGTGCTGCGGAGCAGACGAGGCCCTACGGGTCGCTGGAGATTCGCGATGTGACGGTGATTGATGGTTCGGGGGCGCCGGCGTTTGGCCCAGTGAATATATTCGTGAAAGGAAATCGCATTGAGCGGATCGTGTCAGTGGACGCGATCTCGCGCACGCGGAAAGAAGAAGGAGCGGAGGGCGGGAAGGAAGAGAAAGCGCCGGATCGCGTGATCGACGGCAAGGGCATGTACGTGATGCCGGGATTGATCGACGTACACATTCACATCAACGCGACGAAGGACGTGCCGGCGGAATACATCTACAAGCTGCTGCTGGGACACGGCGTGACGACGATTCGAACGTTCAATGTGGGCCGGGAAGATCCGAAGGGGATGGTGGCTGAGAAAAAGAAGATTGCGGCCAACCAGATTATTGCGCCGCGGATGTACGTGTATCCCTTCTGGGGACGCGGGGATGACCCGCGTTATTCGAATCCAGCGGGGGCGCGGCAAATTGTGGACGAATGGCACGCCGCGGGTGTGGATGGAATCAAGATTATTGGCAAGCCAGGGCTTTGGCCGGATGTGTTTCACGCGATTGCGGACGAGGCGCGGAAGAACGGCATGGGCGTGGCGGTGCATATCGGGCAGGACGGCGTGTATCCGATGAATGCGGTGCAAGTGGCGAGCGAAGGAGCTTCGACGATTGAACATCATTATGGATATCCGGAATCCGCGTACACGACGCAGACGATTGAGGATTTGCCGCCGGGCTACAACTATTCGAACGAACCAGACCGGTTTTTGGAGACGGGGCGCTCGTGGCTGCAGGCGGACGAGGGGAAATTGCACGGCGAAGTGATCGATTCGCTGCTGGAAACGATGCACCGGACGGGATTCATCATGGTGCCGACGTTCAGTATTTATGAGGCGAATCGCGACGTGACGCGCGCGGCGAATTTGCCGTGGCACGCGACGTATACGCTGCCGGTGGTGATGGATTCGTTTTTGCCGAATCCGGCGCATCACGCTTCGTATTTTTATGAGTGGACTTCGAACAAGGAAGCGGATTGGGCGAAGGCTTACCGGCGCTGGATGGAATTTGTGAACGACTACAAGAACCAGGGCGGCGTGGTGGCGGTGGGGTCGGACACGGGATTCTTGTTTTCGTTGTGGGGATTTGGGACGATTCGCGAATTGGAGATGCTGGAGGAGGCGGGATTTTCGCCGCTTGAGGCGCTCCATGCGGCTACGGAGAATGGGGCCAAGGTGGTGAAGAATCCGGAACTAGGATTGGTGCGGCCGGGCTATTTGGCGGACTTGGTGGTGCTTTCGGAAAATCCGCTGGCGGATGTGAAAGTGTTTTACGGGATTGGCGTGACGCGGGTGGGAACGGACCGCAAAGAAGCTCACGAGCAGTGCGTGAAGTACACGATTCGCGATGGAGTGATTTTTGATTCGCAGGCGCTGCTACGCGACGTGCGGGAGATGGTGACCAAAGCGAAGTAGGCGCGACCGGCGGGAGCGAAACCGTAGCGCGGTGGAGCAGGGCCCCAGCCGAGTACTACCATACCCACTTCTAATTGTGTTCAAGAAGAGATTGGAGCTTTTGACTCATAGAGCTAAACGAATGCAAATGACATATAACTAGATAAGTCATAATTCTGACGTCGACCACTTTGCAAGCTCCCAGGCTTTGGAGATCGAGGTGTCTATGAAGCGCAATATCGGGATTTTATGGGCTATGGCCACCGTCGTGTTCATGACCTGGGGTTGTATGAAGAAGATGGCCACACCTCCCCCACCGCCGCCCCCCGAGACGATTTTGGGAGATGAGGGAACCGGAAGCTTGCAGGAGTCCCTTTTCAAGGGCGACCAAACGGTCTTGTCGGACCAAGACATCGCGAGAATTCTCGGTACTCAACTCGCGCTGACCGATCGCCACCGCTTGGCGATTTTGAACCTAAGTTCGAACAACTATCTGTGGTCAGAGGAACTCGCTGACATAGAAACAAAGAACTTTGACAACCTCTTGGGAGTTCTTAAGTCTTCGCCGCAGCTGACGGATGTGCGGTTGCTGCCTTCTCTGTTGGTGCCTGAAAAACGGACAGTGCCGTATCTGCGAGAGGCGGCGGCCCGCGTCCAAGCAGACTTGCTATTTGTTTACACGACTCGAATCCAAACGTTTCAAAGGGAGCGCTTTTTGAAGGCCGGTGAGGTTCATGCGCGATGCGTGGCGGAATCGGTGCTTTTGGATGTGCGCACGGGAATCGTCGTGCAAACGGGTCGCGCGACCGAGAACATCGATATGATGAAAACACCTTCGGATCTTAATTTTGGTGAGACGCTCGCACGAGCGGAATCGGAAGCGCGGGGGAAGGCAGTGGTTTCGCTTGCAAATGCTTTGATTGTGCGCTTAGCGCAAGACGTAAAGTGATCGGTTTCATGTCTGATTCGAAGGCGCTGCTGCGCGACGTGCGAAAGATGGTAACCAAAGCTAGGCAGGCGCTGCCAGCGCAAACCAAGCCGTAAGGCGCAGGAGAATATCTGGAACCCGTGAGATAGCCTCTATGTCCTGGCACCCGATTAGTAGAGACAATTTTGAGCACCTCTTGCGCGAAGAACTCGAGACGCTGACTTCCGTGACTCTCAAGATTTGGCAGAAGTATGCTATTGCGCCTTATGAGCAGTCGTGCGTCCGGAATCCGAATGCTGGCATTGAACGCGTTTTCGTCGTCGCGAGGAATGGAAACCACTTTCTCTTCTTCGATGATGTTGAAGATGAGTTTGGTGTTGGAGTTCCCGATAGCGATTCAATACTCAGAGACCTGGAAACTTTCGGCCCGTTCGTTGCCGCTGTACTAGCATTGGACAAAACTGAATCGGCCAATAGGAGGAATCATGAACGCAGGGCGTGTGGGTTACTGGGTTTTGGCTGTCTGTGTTTGCGGGTCCGGAGTGGTGCTGGCGCAGAAGAAAGTGCATGTGGAGCGGCCGATTATTGTGGCGCGGGCGGAAGATGTGAGCACGATTGAGGGAATCGTGAAGGCGAGTTATGAAACGATCTCCGGAGGCGTGGGTGTCCCGAGACAATGGGGGCGCGACCGCACGCTGTTTGATCCGAATTCACGGTCGGTGGCGGTGGGGGTGAATTCAAAGACGGGCGCGGTGACGACGCACGGAATGACGGAACAGGAGTACGCGGATGAAGAAGATGCTTCCATTGTGAAGAACGGCTTCACGGAGCGCGAGATCAAACACGTTATCAAGCGATATGGAAATGTGGCGACGGTGCTGAGCAGCTATGAAGGCGGCGACGCCGCGGGAAAATCGAAAACGCGCGGCGTGAATATTTTTCAACTTTATTTTGACGGGAAGCGCTGGTGGATTCTCTCGATGGTTTGGGACGAAGAGCGGCCGGGGAATCGGATCCCGTCGGAGTTGCAGTAAAGACCTTTTCATTCTCACGAGACAACATGATGCAGCGGCGCTTGGGGCGTGCTTCGCCGGGCTATTTCTACGATACTAGGCGCATCCTCAGCGAAAGGGACAAGATCGCGGTTCGATTCCTGCTGCCATGCGCTCAAGCTTACCCGTCCGGTTACTCACGCCACTTAAGAAACGGGGAATGTTGCGTGCCGGAGAGCGCGTGGGCGTGGGGGTGTCTGGCGGTGCGGATTCGGTGGCCTTGCTGCTGCTTTTGCTTGAGTTGCGAGAGAAGCTGGGGATCGTGGTTAGCGTGGCGCACTTGAACCATAAGCTGCGCGCGAAGGCTTCGGATGCGGACGAGAGGTTTGTGGCGAAATTGGCGGCAAAGCATGGGCTAACCTTTCACGGCGAGAGCGTGGACGTTGCGGCGCGGGCCAAGCGCGACAAAGCGAATCTTGAGGATACGGGGCGGCGGACGCGACATGAGTTTTTCGCGCGGCTAGTTGCGGAAGGAAAAGTAGATCGAGTGGCCGTGGCGCATACGGCGGACGACCAGGCGGAAACTGTTTTGGCGCATATCATGCGCGGGACGGGATTGGCGGGGCTGGGCGGAATTCATCCTGAAACGGAATGTGTGGTGCGGCCTTTGCTGGGCGTGCGGCGGGCGGAGTTGCGAGCGTATTTGCGGGCGAAGAAACAGAAGTGGCGCGAGGATGTGACGAACCTGGATACGACGCGGATGCGGGCAAGGATTCGAAAGAAATTGCTGCCGCTGTTGGAAAAAGAGTTTCAGAGTGGCGTGGTGGAGCATCTTGGTTCGCTGGCGGAATTCGCGCGGGAGGATCAGGAGTTTTTGGAATTGCTCGCGCGGGAACGATGTGAGGCGCTGGCTCGAAAAACTGGCGATGAAACGCGGATCGGTGTGGCTGGGTTAGTGCGGCCCTTGGCGAAAGGAGATTTCAACACAGCGGGCCCAGAGAGCACTGAGAAGAAAGAGGATAAAGAGCATAAAGAGGAGAGAACTAGAGAGGAGACAAACAAAGAAGAGAGAAAGGAGAAATACGCGGCGCTGACCAAGCGGATGCTGCGTCGTCTAATTGAAGAGAGGAAGCGCGGGATGGGACAAATCACGGCGCAGCACATCGCGGCTATGATGGAATTGGCGCGGCATGGCGAGAGCGGGAAATTGGTGCAATTGCCGGGAGGCCTGGACGTTCGGCGCGAGCGAGAGGAGCTGGTTTTCCGCGAAAATTCATTGAGATCCGGGCACCGGAACGGTGGAAAACGCGGGGCGGGCAAGGTTGGCGAGACGGAAAAATCTCCCGGAAAAGAATACGAGCACAAAATTGATTTTAGAAATGGCGAAGCGGTTTTGCGAGTTCCCGAAGCGGGGTGCGTAATCCGCCTCACGGTGATTGACTGGCCCACCAATAGGGGGGAAACTAGAGATTCAGGGGCGGTTTTAGACCGCGACCGGGTGCGTCTGCCTCTTGTGCTGCGCAACTGGCGTTTCGGAGACAGGCTGCAACCCGCGGGGCATCAAAAGGCTCACAAGCTGAAGCGCTTGTTGAACGAAAAGCGCGTAAGCCGATGGGAGCGAGACGGCTGGCCGGTACTGACGAGCGCCGGCGTTCTCGTATGGGCGCGCGGCTTTGCGGTCGCTGCCGGGTTTGCAGCAAATGAAGGGACTCGAACGGGAATTTTGATCGCCGAGGAAAATACTTGATGCGTGACCGCCCAGCGGTCAAGTCGAGTGCGCCGGGCCGTGCGGCCTATTCCGCCGCGAGAATTGGCGCAAGAGTCGCGGCGCTCGGTCGGGAAATCACGCGGGCGTACCAGGGGCGGCGGGTTGACGTGGTCGTAACGCTGGACCGCGGATTCGTCTTCGCCGCCGACCTAATTCGCGAGATTAACACCGCGGTCGTTTGTCATTTCGTCCGCGAAGATGTGCGCGACGTAAATGACGGCGGGCGGGAGCGGCGCGAAGTTTATTTCGGTTCGCGGCCGGAATTGAAGGGCCGTGACGTTTTGCTGCTGGATGCGGTGCTGGAGAGCGGCGTGACGCAAGAGTTTCTTCTGCGGCGGCTGGGCGAAAGCCAGCCCAGATCGCTGCGATTGGCTGTGCTGCTGGATAAGCCCGCGCGGCGGCGCGTGGGCCTGGAGCCCGATTACTTTGGGTTCCGGACGGCATCTAATGAAGTGTGGGTCGGATACGGCCTGGCTGCGGACAACGGAACGGGGCGGAATTACCGGACTCTATCCAGCGGAGCAGCGCAGGTGAAGCGACGACAACGACATGCGAAGTAAGATCGAATAGTTCGCGCGTCGCTTCCTCGTGGGATGCACTTCCATGGGGTTAAGGACAAAGGTGAGGACAACGTGAATTCCAGCTCTACAGCCAAAACAATTCTCTTCTGGATCTCCATCGTGTTTCTAGGCGTGATGCTGTGGAAGCTGGTGTCCGCGAATGGAAGCCAGGCACATGAAGACCAGCCGAGCTACAGCGCGTTCATGGGCAAGGTGGACGCGGGAGACATTAAGGAAGTGACGTTGTACCTCTCCCCGAACAGCTACGAAATTCAGGGAGAATACCGGAATCCCCCGAACACGAAATTTACGGTGACAGTTTTCAAGGAAGCGGCTCCGGATCTCGTGAAGGAATTAAAAGACAAGGGAGCAATGATCAAGGGGATGAAAGAGGTGCGCAGCGGGGATTGGATCCTTATCCTGCTGAATGCCGCGCCGTTGATCTTGCTCGTGGGCTTTTGTTTGTTCCTGATGCGGCAGATGCAAGCCGGGGGAAACAAGGCGTTGAGCTTTGGCAAGTCGCGCGCGCGATTGCTCTCCGCACAGCAAAAGAAAGCGACGTTCAAGGATGTTGCCGGAACGGACGAAGCCAAGGAAGAGCTGCAGGAAATTATCGAGTTCCTGAAGGACCCGCAGAAATTCCAGAAGCTTGGAGGACGGATACCCAAGGGCGTGTTGCTGGTCGGGCCTCCTGGGACGGGCAAGACCTTGCTCGCGAGAGCGATCGCTGGGGAGGCGAATGTGCCGTTCTTCTCCATTTCCGGTTCGGACTTCGTGGAGATGTTTGTCGGCGTCGGTGCGAGCCGCGTGAGGGATTTGTTTGAACAGGGAAAGAAGAACGCACCTTGCATTATTTTTATAGATGAGATTGATGCGGTCGGCCGCCACCGCGGGGCAGGCCTGGGCGGAGGACATGACGAGCGCGAACAGACTTTGAACGCGTTGCTCGTCGAGATGGATGGATTCGAATCCAACGAGGGCGTGATCCTGATTGCGGCGACGAACCGGCCTGATGTGCTCGATCCAGCACTGCTGCGGCCCGGTCGATTCGACCGGCGTGTGGTGGTTGCGAGGCCAGACGTGAAGGGCCGCGAAGAAATTCTTCGCGTGCATACGCGTAAGGTGCCGCTTTCCGATGACGTGGAGTTGTCCATCATCGCGCGCGGTACGCCGGGTTTTTCCGGCGCGGACTTGGCGAACCTAGTGAACGAGGCAGCGCTATGGGCCGCGCGGCAAAACCGAAAGTTCGTGATGCAGGTCGATTTCGAGATGTCCAAAGACAAGGTGTTGATGGGCGTCGAGCGGAAGTCGATGATTCTTTCGGATGAGGAAAAGAAGAACACGGCCTATCACGAGGCGGGGCACGCGTTGGTGGCGGCGATGACGCCGGGAGCCGATCCGGTTCATAAAGTGACGATTATTCCGCGAGGGATGGCGCTGGGGCTGACGATGCAATTGCCCGAAGACGACAAGCACACCTACACGCGGGAATATCTCGAAGCGATGCTGGCTGTGCTGATGGGCGGGCGCTCCGCGGAAGAGATTTTCCTCGGACACATTACGACCGGGGCGGGCAACGACATTGAGCGGGCAACCGACCTGGCGCGCAATATGGTCTGCGAATGGGGCATGAGCGAACTGGGGCCGCTGGCGTACGGAAAAAAGGATGAAGCGATCTTCCTGGGCCGCGAGATCACGCAGCACCGGGACTATTCAGAAGATACGGCGATTCAGATCGACAAGGAAGTGAAGCGAATCGTCAACGGCGGCTATGAGAATGCGAAGAGGCTGCTTTCGACCAACCGCGAGACGCTTGAACGAATCGCGCAGGCGTTGCTCGAACGCGAAGTCATTGACGCCAACGAAGTGAAAATGTTGATGGAAGGCAAGACGTTGCCGGAAAAACCGCGAGTTCCGCCGCCGCCCGCGCCGGCTTCTCCGAGCACGGATCCCAAAGTCGTGAGGCCAGAGTTGCGGCCGGCACCGGGATTTACGCGCGGGGAAAATCCGGCTAAGGCCTAGAGACTAGCTAGCGGCCGAGTTTGAGATTGAGGTAATTTTGGCGGGGGCACGATGTATCGTGCCCCTACTTTTTTGTGACCACCAAAATGGCGTAGAATGCCGGTATGGGAAAGAAAGAGCCGGACAATCTGCAAGTGACGTGCCCGTGCTGCCAGGCGAAGCTGGTGGTGGACGCGGTGTTTGGAGCCGTGCTCTCGCACGAGACTCCGGTGAAGGCGGGACCGAACGTTGACCTGGAAAATGCGCACGGGATTCTTGCGGAGCAGCACCGGCAGCGCGAAGACAAATTCGCCGACTCTTTCTTTCAGGAAACGCACAAAGAAGATATTCTCGCCAAGAAATTCGAAGAAGCAATGAAGAAAGCCAAGGACGCGCCCGCCGGGAAGCCGCTTCGCGATTTTGATTTGGACTAGGTTTTGGGACAGGCGTTCCTGCTTGTCTCTTTCGTCTTAAATGCTGCAATGGACAGACAAGAATGTCTGTGCCACGGTACTGCGCTAAACTGCTAGCCCAACATCTTCATGAACCCACGCAAGAAATTCCGGCTGAAGCTGGCTTCGGGGACGCTGGTTCTTGGCGAGCGCACGCTGGTGATGGGGGTACTGAATGTTACGCCGGACAGTTTTTCTGACGGCGGAAAATATGATCAGCCGGGAATCGCTATTGAACATGCGCTGGCGATGGAGCTTGCTGGCGCCGACATGATTGACGTTGGGGGCGAATCCACGCGGCCAGGCTCCGGAGAGACCCATGCGTCGGAGGAGTTGGATCGCATTCTTCCCGTTCTCGAAGGGCTGCGAGGGGCGCTTAAGATTCCGCTATCGGTGGATACACGCCGGTCCGCGGTTGCGGAACTCGCCATTCGCGCCGGCGCCCAGATCGTCAACGATGTGTCCGGCTTGAGAAACGACGAGCGCATTGCGGAAGTTGCGGCGAAGTACGGCGCACCGCTCATACTCATGCACATGCGGGGCGAGCCTGGCACGATGCAGAAAGGGCCGTTTGCGCGAAACGTGATGCGCGAGGTAGTGCAAGGGCTGCGCGATTCCATCCAGAAAGCGCGCAGGGCTGGAGTCGCAAAAACGCAGATTATTTTGGATCCGGGGATTGGCTTCGGGAAAAGCCATGCGCAGAACTACGAGTTGCTGCAAAATCTGCCGCAACTTGCTGCGCTTGGTTACCCACTGCTCGTGGGCACTTCGCGCAAGGGATTTCTGGGGACTACACTCATGCGCGATGGCAAACCTGCTCCGCCGGAGGAGCGCATATGGGGAACGGCGGCTACAGTCACGGCGAGTATTTTGGGTGGCACACATATTGTCCGCGTGCATGACGTGGCGGAAATGCTGCAGGTGGTGCGAGTCGCCGATTGCGTCGTTAATCCGAGGCTTCGGAAACGTTAGTTTCAGCGTGCGCCGAATCTTTTTTCGTTCACGGTTTCAGCACTAGCACATCTGTTGTTTCGCGGTCGATGGACGGCTTGGAGTAGCGCAACGGGAAATATTGCCCGTCGAGCCAAAGTCGCAACAAGTCGTCGTAATGCGGGCTACCGGGCTGGCCGCTTTGTCCGGGAACGTTGACGCCGACGGCGTTGTCCCAATCGCTGAGGTCGAAAATTTCGCGATAGCTTGCTCCGGCCAATTGATCAAAGGAACTCCCCCCAAAATAGGTGGCGTCCACCGTACTGCCATCGCCCGGGCGAGGGGAGGGGCCGCGATCGAAGAGCGCGGCGGCAGCCGGAGAGACGCCGTCAAGCGGATGGACGAACGAAACGCGATGAAGGTGTCCCCACGCCCAGTTTTTGGAATCGAGCCCCAGAATCGCCGCGAGTTTCTGATCTCCCGCGTGGAGGGTTTGCATAAGCAGAGCGTCGCGGGCGGCTTCGGGATTTTGGCCGAACACTTCGGCACGGGGGTGAGACAGTTCTTTCAAGGTTCTTTGCAGCGAGAGTTTTCCTACGGCCTTTTGCGCTTCCGCGGAAACTAATTTTTTCGTTAGCGCGTCGCGCAGCTCCGCGACCCAGAATTCATAAAGCGAGGCAGCCGCCGAATCATCGGCGATCGCGCAATCCCAGTCGAGCAAGACCTTGGCGGAGCTGCTGGGCGAACTGCCTGCAGCGCGCTGCAACAGCCCTTGCAATTCACGCGCAGGCAGAGAAACCACGTCATTCTGCAAATTTTCCATATCTTCGAGGCTGAGCTTGTGCGCGCTTTTAGCGGCGGAGCTGAGCACTTCCGAAATGCGCAGAAATCTCTCAGGTGAGGCCCAGGAAAACCCGACTGCGTAGGCAAACTTTTCCGGGATCATTTTGTGATTGGCGGAGGCAACAAAACCTGCGGATGGATTGTAGGTATGCGGCAGACTGCTGTTCGGAACAAAACCGCTCCAGTCGTAGCCACTGTCTTCCGGCACGGGGAGAAGGCCGGTCCAGTTTTTGCGCAGAGGCGCGAGACCGGTGGAATGCTCGCCGATGTTGCCGTCGCGATCAGCGTAGACGATATTTTCCGAAGGCACTTTCCAGCGCGTCATGGCTTGCTCAAATTCCGTCCAGTTTTCCGCGCGGTCGAGCGAAAGGGAGCCGAGGTATCCGGCGGTGCCGGGCTCCGCGCCGACCCAGTGCAGCGTCAATGCACGCTTTGCGTCCTGCCACAGCACCGGCCCGTGGCGCGTGAATTTCAGTTTCACGTTGACCGGTGCGCCCCCGCGCACCCCGATGGTTTCTGTTATTACTTCCATGCGCTCCCAGCCGTGCTCGGTCTTATATTGGTCTGGATCGGCGGGATTCAATTGCGCGAGATAGAGATCCTGCTGGTCAAGGCCGAAAATGGTGAATCCCCAGGCGATATTTTCGTTGTGGCCCACGGCGACGCCAGGCAAACCGGGCTCGCCCGCGCCGATGACGTTCCATCCTGGTGCCACGAGGTGCACGATGTAGCGCAGCGAAGGCTCGGCGATTACACGGTGCGGATCGTTGGCGAGGAGCGGCTTGCCGGTGGAGGTGAGCGAGCCGGCGACAGTCCAGTTGTTGCTTCCTTGAACAGGCGTCTCGGGGAAATGGAAAGGCACATCGCTTCCGACGAGATTTTCGAGCAGCTTGGGCGATAGGCCAGAGAAATCCATTCCAGGAGCAGGATCGAGTTTTACAGCCGGATCGAATTCAAAAAGCTCGGAAGCCTTTTCCGCGCCAAGGAGGGCGACGAGTTGGGCGTGGAGCAATTCGCTGGCGCCGTTGTTGGTCATGGAGTAGGCCGCGAGGCGATTCAGGCAGTCCTCGGGCTTCCAGGGCTCGGGCTTGAATCCTGCAAGCTGGAATTCGAGGGGCAGGCCGGGGCCTCCGGGTTTTTGGATTTCTTCGATGTAGGCGTTGATGCCGGAGGTGAAGGATTCAAGAATTTCTTTTGTGTCCGGAGCGTAGCTTTTGTATTCGGCGTCCATATCGCCGCGATAGCGCAGCAGGAGGGCATTCACGTCGCGCTGGATGAACGCAGGCCCGAGAATATCCGCAAGGCGGCCTTCACCGGAGCGCTTCCAAAGCTCCATCTGGAAGAGGCGGTCTTGTGCGACGACGAAGCCCTGGGCAAAGAAAAGATCGTGCTCGTTCTGTGCGTAGATGTGGGCGACGCCCCAGCGGTCGCGCTGAACGCGGACAGTTTGCTTGAGGCTGGGCACGTGGAGTGTTCCGCGAATTTGCGCGAGGGCAGCATGTGCGCGGGATTCAAGGTTTGCAGGCGCCTTCTGCGTCGCCGCTTGCGCCACCGCTGTGTCGGCCAATGCCAAAGTCAGTGCAAGAATGGAAATGGATTTTTTCATCGCCGAATTGTTCATCACAAAAGCTCTCATTTGGGTTGTTTGTTCCAAGGAATTTCTCACCGAAGCGCCGCGAGCTTATACTACTCCGCGCCAGGATGCACGGGTTTGCCGCTCGAAGAGAGCTGCGGCGATACCTTCTGTCACGGAGAGTAAATCGATGCGCTACTTGAGGACTTTTTTTGCTTCGTTGTTTCTTTCCCTCATTGTCTCGATTTCCGCCTCAGCGCAACTGCCTCCGGCGAAGGATTCTCTCAACCCCGCGCAATCGGCCCAGAGTTCGGCGGCCTGTTCGGCGACGGATGCTTCAAGCTGTGCCCAGGCCGCGGCAAAAATCTTGCCGCAAGTGATGGGCCCTTCGCCGATGGAAGAGAATTTACGGCGGTTGACGGATGAAATTGGCGGACGGGTAACGGGGACGCCGGCGATGGCGAAAGCCGTCGAATGGGCGGTGGCCGCGTTTCGCGCGGAGGGCGTCGAAGTTCACAGGGAGCACTACACACTGCCGGTGACGTGGAGTGAGGGAGATACGCGGCTGGAATTGTTGGGACCGGCGAATTTTCCGGTGAGGCTCAGAGCCGAAGGTTGGTCGCCAGCAACCCCAGTGGGCGGCATCGAAGCGAACCTGGTCGACCTTGGTTACGGAACAGAAGAAGACTTTGGGCGCGCTGGCGCTGCTCTCAAAGGCGCGATTCTGCTGGTGCAGAGCGACATCGGGTCGACTTGGGCGGACCTATTCAACGAATATATGAAGCCGCCGGAAACTATTCAGAGAGCGCTGAAGGGCGGCGCTTCTGCAATTCTCTGGATGGGGGCGCGCGAAAGGCTGCTGCTTTACCGGCACACAAATGCTTTGACGGGCGAGATCGACAAAATTCCACAGGCTATCGTGGCGCGCGAGGACGCCATGCGGCTAGCGAGGACGGTGGCCGCATACCCCCGGAAGGTGCGCGTGCGATTCAACATGCCAAACAAGATCGGCGGGCCCATCGAGCAGGAAAATGTGGTGGGCGAAATTCGGGGATACGAGAAACCGGACGAGGTGGTGATACTTGGCGCGCACCTCGATTCGTGGGAGCTGGGGACGGGAGCGCTGGACAACGGTTGCAACGCGGCGCTGGTTATTGAAGCGGCGCGGGCCATCAAGGCTACCGGATTATTGCCTCGGCGGACGATTCGCTTCGTGCTGTTCAGCGGCGAAGAACAAGGCACAGTTGGCTCTCTTGAGTACGTGAAAGCGCATCGCGCGGAGCTGGACAAGATTCGCGCGATGATCACGTTTGATTCAGGCAACGGCCGCGTGACCGGCTATTCACTCGGCGGGCGGCGCGACATCGAAGCGGGCGTTCGCGAAATTCTCAAGCCTCTCGAATCCTGGGGCGCAAACAATCACACTTCCGATGCTTCGTTCGGCACGGACAATTTCGATTTCCTGCTGGAAGGCGTGCCAACGCTAGTCGCCAATCAGGAAGTTTCGAATTATCTGGTGAATTACCACGCCGCGTCGGACACGTTCGACAAGGTGGATATCCGCGATCTGAAACTGAACACCGCGCTCGCGGCACTGACGGCATGGGGGATCGCGGATCGCACCGAGCCTCTTGGCAAGAGACTTTCTCGCGCGGAGCTCGACGTACTCGTCAAAGAAACCGGTCTCGACCAGCAGATGAAGACTCTGGGCTACTGGGATGCATGGCAATCGGGCGCTCGCGGAAGCAAGCCATTGGGCACATTCTAAAAGTGCTTCAGTGGGAACTCGGTGCTGCAACGCAGGGCGCAAGTTCCTGGGGATACACGACGAGCCAATTCTTGTGCAAAGCTTTTTGCTCGGAGGAGACTCCGAGCGACCACTTGCTCCATTTCTTGAGCGTTTGCGGCAGCTCGATCTCTATCAGGTCGTTCCTGGTCATCACGGAATACAATTCATTCAACCCGATTGCGACCCCGCGCAGCTCATCCTTGGTGGGGTTGTAGCTAGGCCTGCCGAATGGCTGGCCACCGAGCGGGCCTAGCACTAAGCCCCCAGTAGCTTCAGCGAGGTCGGCAACCTCAGTCTGACCGAATTGTTCATCCTGCATCGGCCGCTCTGAACTCAAGAGAGTGAAGTACAGACGTACTCCGCTGCTGACGAGATCATCTCTCACATGCCGCAAGCGGTTCCTGCTTTTGTTGTCGCCGCCGTCAGTGATAATGTAGACGGAGTTCACATAGCCGGGATCTCTAAGCCACTGAAGAGCGATGAGGAGTACATCCCATAGAGCTGTTTCTCCTCGAACTTGTTTCTTCGCAAAGTCAGTATCGGCCTCGATTTCCAACAAGCGTCTCACAACGGCCGAATTGCCCTGAGAAAAGTCAATCTGTTCGTTCACTTTCTCAGAGAAAACCAGCAGAGCCAGAGAGGTGTTGGGCAGATTTGCCCTGGCAATATGCGCCGCTACGAATCGCGCCATCTTCCATTTGTGTCCCATTGCGTCCCCGAACATGCTGCCGCTGGAGTCCAGTAATATGACGATTCGGTGCGGTTGCTGGTCTGGCTTGACAGACAAAATCTTCACCGGCTTTCCTGCCATTCTCCCTTGTAACTCCGAAGCATCGCTAAGCCGTATCAACCGTCTCTGCGAATCGATGATGTTTAGGGACAATGTTCGACGAAGGCAGGAGTCGTCTTGCGCGGCCAAGGGGACAGACAACACGAGTCCCAGAAGCGAGTAACCGAAGAATATGCATCCGCGATACATAACGGGAGATGAAATAACACGCGATTTGCAAAACTGCAAGTGGGGTTGTGTACGGTCGCAATACCGCACCCTCTTGCCTCGGAAGCTTCACGTTATACTGGAATGGAAGACGTTCAGGCAATAAGGCGTGGTTGGAGAGAACTTGGGCGCGACGCAAATCAAACCGATGCAGATTCTGGCGCTGGATTACGGTCGCGCGAGGATTGGGCTGGCGATAGCCAGTGCGGAAGCTGCGCTGGCGGAGCCTTTCGGGACGCTGGATCGCATTAACCGCAACGAGGACATGCGGCGCTTGCGCGAACTGGTGCGTGAGCACGGTGTGAAGCAAATAGTTGTGGGACTGCCGCTGCGGCTTGATGGGACGCGCGGAGAGATGGCCGAAGAAGCGGCGCGATTCGCGGAGCGAGTACGCAAGCAGCTGGGCGTGCCTGTCGAATTGGTGGACGAGCGGCTGACGAGCTGGGAAGCGGAGCGCATGCTCGAAGAACAGCAGGGGAGGACGATCCACAGCCCATCAAGCAAGAAGCGCAAGAAGGAAAGCGCAAGACCTGGAGTGGACGCCATGGCTGCGGCATTGATATTGAGGGAATATCTCGACCGGCAGCAGGGGACGCGGGAGTTATCCTGAAATATGCAACTTTCAATTTTTGCGAGGCTGATTTGAAAAGGGTTTTGCTAGTCATCATGCTGGTGGTGCTAATCGCCGCGGGAGCCGGCGCTTGGGTGTGGTATTGCGTAACGCATCCCTACCAGGGATTTGGGCGCGAGGGAGTGTTCGTGACAGTGCCGCACGGGGCTTCGCGGCGCGGCGTGGCGCGCCTGCTCGAACGCAATGGTGTCGTGCGCAGCGCGTTCGCATTCGAGATCTATGCACGGCAACACCCCAAACGCACGCTCGAGGCGGGCGAGTATTTCTTTGAAAAGCCGTTAACGGGGCGCGACGTTTTCTGGAAGCTGGCCAAGGGAGCAGTTTACGAAATTCCCTTCACCGTTCGCGAGGGAGAGACTCTCTACGACATCGCGCACGACCTGGAGGCCGGCCACTTCATGGCTGCCGATGATTTCGTGAAAGCCGCGAGCGACCCCATGATGGTTCGCAACCTTGATCCTCACGCTCTGACACTCGAGGGGTATCTGTTCCCTGCGACGTATCAATTGCCCCGTCATCCAGTCGCCGTGGAATTGACGGCAAAGATGGTCAAAAAATTCAAAGAAGAGTGGGCGCGGATTTCACCGCAGATGGCGGATAGCGATAAAACGCGGCTGGCCTCCGGCTACCCGATTGCCTCCATCGTGACGCTAGCTTCCCTGGTCGAGCGAGAAACGCCCAAAAAAGAAGAGCGTCCACTGGTCGCGGGAGTCTTTGAAAATCGCTTGCGCAAGGACATGATGCTGCAATGCGATCCAACCGTCATCTATGCTCTGGAACAGGACGGGCGCTACAATGGAACACTAACCGGAGCGGACCTGCACGTGCACTCTCCCTACAATACGTATGAGCATACGGGTTTGCCGCCGGGACCCATCGGCAACCCAGGAGAAGCATCGCTGGAGGCGGCGCTGCAACCGGCGCAAACGGACTACCTCTATTTTGTGGCTAACACGCAGGGCGGACATTTTTTCGGCGCATCACTGGCCGAACACAACCGGAATGTGACAAAGTACCGCCGTCTGCTGGCGGGACTCCCGGCCGATCCACCGCCTCCGCCGCCGCAAAAGCCAAGACAGAAGCAAACGCAGAAGCACACGCAAGCGCAGAAACAGACGCAGGCGCACAGCAAGAAGAAGGTTCACGCCAAATCGCGCAAAGGCACAGCTTGATGACGGATTCTCAAAAATCGAAGAAAGACCTGATCCTTGAGACGGCGAGAGAGATCGGCGCTTCGAAATGGACGCTCGCGGAAATCGATCAATTGCGCCGGCGCATCCTTGCGGAACACGGCGAGGCGGGAAAGACCAGCTCGGAGTATATCGGGGACGTCTTGAAAAGCGCGGGCTGGAAGGTATTGCTGACGCTGCAGGAAGAGGCGGAAGAGCAGTACGAGGAAGAGTTCGAGGACTTGCTGCACTTCAAAACGCTGGAAGACGCGGAAGTCAGCATCATGCGGCTGGATGAGCTAATGCGAAAATTTCAAGCGCACGGCGAGCATGCTGCCGTTGAACGCGTTCTGGGAATTGCGCGCCTCGGCAAACGCCGGGCCGAAATGATCTCGCGGAATCACAAAGTGGAGCCCCACAAGCGCGCGGAAAAAGTGGAGATCGCCGATTGGTTCCGCATTTGGCTGGAGACGCCGGACGCATTCTTCGACTGGCTGGACGTGCGAAAACAGTCGGCGGATTTTCGGAACAGATTCCCGCAGGCGGAGACCCTGGAATGAGTGTTCCTCCGGGCGTGCCACCTGGCTCGCTCGACTTGCCTCCCTTTTCACTGGACGTGGAAACGCTGGACCTCGGCCCGGGAGTGAAAGCGGTGGGCCTCGAATTGGTCGAAACGGAAAACCGCGAGCCGGTTCGCGGGAAACCGGCTGCGGAGATTTGGTCCGCGCTCTTCCCTGCCCTGGCTGGAGATGAATTCTATGTGGTAGATTTTTTCAGCCACATCGATCGGGTGCGGGAATTTTGCAAAGCGCGGAAGATTGAGTTTCGCGAAGCCGGCGGGCGCTGTGTGGTCCTGCCGCAGCCGCGACAAGCTCAGCTGTTCCAGCTTTTCGAGCGCTTCGAGGGGGAAACCTTTGGAATGCGCGCGGGAGCGGCTGCGGAAAATCCGGATAGCGCGCTTGAAGGCGACCTTTCGAAGCGCGGCGTGGACGCCTACCAGTTGGCTTACAAACGATACGCGTTCTGCGCCGTATGCGAGCCAGAAGACGGCTGGGTTACTCTGCTGAGCGCGACGCTGTGGGCGAGTGAGGCGATACGGCGTATACGTCCAGCGGTGCAGCCCTTCGACATCTATATCGCCCGGCCGCAGTAAACTCCTCAACTTGCAACGCGATCGGCCTGCGAGCAGCGGCCTGCAGGACCGCGCTTCCGAGAAACGGACTTCTGGCCCGTTTCGCGGGGTTAAGTATCTATTACTAGGCGTACCTCCAGAACGGCGAGGAGGATAAAAATCAGAGCAACGGCTCCAACAACCTAAGTACCCCAATATTTGCAATTTGCAACACGGTCGGAGACCAACAAAGGTCCAAGCGGAACCGGAACCTCGCAAAAACTGACCAAGACCCCGCGTTCCGTGCTTTCTGGATAGCGGGAGTATAATGCGTGGACAAGACGGCCGATGGCAAACTCATTCCTTCGGAAGTTGTTCGGTCAGAGAACGCGGAGCCGCGGTGCTCTGTCGTTAAGCCTGTCTTCTTCCAGCGACGCGGTGCATCGAGCGGAGCTGAAATCTCCGGGGCTTGAGCCTGATGCGGAAGACGTCCAGCCCGCAACCAAACAAAATTCCCTCTTCGCCTTCGTAGACCCAAAGGATCCGTTTGCCGCGAGTGAAATTGCGGGCGAGCAGCTGCCCGGGCCGATCTTGTCGATCATGAGTGCCAAGCAATTCCGGCATCTCTTCCTTTTTCATACTCCTCATACGCGAGAGCGCGCAGTTGCGACGGAAAAAGAAGTGTCCAGCAGATATCCGGAGTGCCAAATTGTCGTGAATGAACTGCCCGTTTCCGACCCGAAAGACTACTCGTCGGTCATGGGTCGCCTGGGACGAACAGTACGAAGTCTGATGAAACTGGGATCGTCGGAGATCGAAGACTGCTACGTTTGTGTTTCCAGCGGCACGGCGGAGATGAGAGCCGCATGGTTTCTGCTGGCGGCACTGGGGGTTTTGCCGGCTAAGCTGCTGCAAGTCGGGTCGCCGGCACGGCCACTCTTCGGCGAGGCCAACGTAAAAGAAGTCCGGATGGATGCAGGCGATTGGCTAACCATTCGCGAGCTTGCAATGCCGCACGAATATTTCCGCGCGGATTTAGCGGAATCCTTCACGAGGTTCGGACATGCTCCCACGGCGGCGGGAAGAGGGAGAATACCGTGGTGGGTGCAGCGAAGGGGAACGAAGCCCGAAGAAAAACACAAAGCTGGCGAGGAATCCATTGGCTTCGACAATGTCTTTGTGGAACGGATGCGGACGCAGTATGGGGACGCACTTGCCGAGTTACTTTTGCCACATCTGAGCAAAAAGCTTCGGCGCAATAAGGTTTTCACCTCCGGATTCTCCCCTACAGAGGTGCAGGATTTTGCAGAAGCGGTATTTAGAAGATTCGCTGCGGCTCTTCAGCGGGAAGGTGGGACAGATGAGCCGCACCGCTTTGGCGCCCTCGCGAACGCCATCTGCAATGAAGCTCTCTTGGACTACTACCGCTCTTTTAGCGACGAGCCTCAACTCTTGGGGAAACTCCCGGCAGTGGATTTGGAGGGACCGCGAGCGCAAAAAGCTTTGCGAGACGAAGCGTCAGGAAAGGAATTGGCAGAAGATGCGGAGGAACTGCCCACAGCGGGGAAAGAAGAAATTGATTTGGGCGACCCTCTTGTCACTGGAAGCTTCACGTTTGGGGAGCCAAGCGTAGTCCAAGCGCGTGAGGCGTTTGCGATTCCGGGCCTGGACGACGCCCTTCTGGAGTTAGGAATTTATGTAGGTTCCGCGGCGCTTCGGCATGCTGCAGAGCAGGCGGGCATCGCCGCTGGAAGTCATTTACCTGTTCTTTTGCTGGGCGAGACGGGGACTGGCAAGGAGCGATTTGCGCACCTGGTTCACAGGCTGAGTCCGCGGTGTCATCGCGAGTTGGTGCCGGTCAACTGCGCGGCTATTCCGGCGTCGCTCGCTGAAAGCTATCTGTTGGGCCATTTAAAGGGAGCGTTCACAGGCGCGACTAGCGACGCGAAGGGGATCTTTGAGGCTGCAAACGAAAGCACGCTCTTTCTCGACGAAATTGCCGAACTGACCCTTGAAGTGCAGGCAAAGCTGCTGCGAGTGATTCAGGATGGCGTAGTGCAGCGGCTCGGAAGTACGGTGGCCCGGAAAGTCGATGTGCGGATCGTCGCGGCGAGCAATCGCGACCTGAGAAAGGATGTGTCCGCCGGGCGATTCCGCGAGGATCTCTATTTCCGCCTAGAAGTTGTGCAGATTAAGCTTCCGGCGCTGCGCGAGCGACGAGGTGAAATTCCTGAGCTCGCGCTCATGCTGTTTAGGCAAATCAATCAACGAAGGCAAAAGCCCCTGCAGCTCACGACGCGAGCTCTGGCTCGTCTTGAGAGTCAACCCTGGCCTGGGAATGTTCGCGACCTGTTGAACGTGCTGGAGAGGTCGGTACTCTATTCGCGCACAGATGTTATCGACGCTGAGGACCTGATTATTACCTGCAATCCACCAGCGAAGGACCCTTTCGCAGCGTTGCCTGAACCATCTCAGGGATTCAAGGTCGAAGACTATCTGGGACAGGTACGGAACCAGCTTTTTCTGCGGGCGCTTGAGGCGTGCAAAGGGAATCAAACCGCCGCCGCGGAGCTACTGGGCGTTTCCAAACAGGCTGTCAGCAAGTTCGTGCTGGGGCAAAATGACAATGAGCATTGACGGAGCGACAACTTCTGTTGTCATGTCAGGCTTTTCCGTCAGCGTAAGTAGTTGATTTTCCGACCGGATGATTTGGTCCGCTGCGTGCCCTTGTCCTACATGGGTGATGCATCCCCAAAAGGCAGAGACAAACGTGTGGACGCTTCAAGAGGAATTCTCACATATTGAAATTGGACCATCTTCTCAGTTCCGGAATCTCATCCTGTTTCCATTGATGAGGCAAAACGTGACCGTCCCTGAGATGGACTACCTACTCTTGGAAGATGGGATCGCACAAGGGCAGGTCCGCGTGACCGAGCTTCACGCAGGCGGATCTGTCCCAGAGCTACGTCTTGAAAATAACGCGGACCTACCGGTTTTGCTTGTGGACGGAGAGGAACTCGTTGGAGCGAAACAGAATCGAGTTCTAAACCTGACGATTCTCGCGCCCGCAAAGCACACCACCGTGATACCCGTCTCTTGCGTGGAGGCGGGTCGCTGGAAGATGTCATCTGCGGATCTGAAGCCAGCCGATCACGTCATGTATTCGATGGGGCGTGGAGAACAAGTGAGGCAAGTCACGGCGTCCATGCGCTCCAATGGCACGCGCAAGTCGGACCAGGGAGCGGTATGGAGAAACATCGCAGGCAAGGCGACGCGTCTCATGACGTCGTCGCCAACCGGCGCCATGTCCGCGATCTATGAGCGCCATGCTAGTGCGGTGGAGGAAATCGCTCGGGCCTTCACCTGGCAGGAAGGTCAGTGTGGAATAGCGTTCGCGATCGGCGGCCGAATTCTTGGTTTGGAAATGTTCGATCACCCGGAGGTGATGCGCAAGTTCTTCCGAAAACTAGTCCGCAGCTATGCTTTGGATGTCTTGGATGCAACCCTGGCGGGGAACGAAACCGCAAGCGTCGAAGGCGTGTGTGCGCTTGTATCCCAAATCGGCGCGGCCCGCATTTTCACGGAGCAAGCCTTGGGAATCGGGAAGGATGTTCGGTTCAATGGGCCGGAGATTAGCGGCGCAGCTCTCTGGGCGCGCGAGCGCTACGTGCACATTTGCACCTTCGCAAAGAATGGCGAGAGTTCCGAAGCTCCTACTTTTTGGACTCGGATAACTCGGCCGAGTCACCGCCGCACGTTTTGAGTGATGCTCAAGAGAGGTAAATGGACCGGAAGTGAGCATGCACCGCGGAAGACGATGTTTCGATAATCGAGAAGTTGCACAAAGGAAGGCTTCGATCTAAATGTCAGCCATGGACAGCAAGCAAATGAAGACAGTTGTTCGACCGGCGCATGACCCAGAGAGAGACTGTCTGGACTCCTGGAAAGAAATTGCCGCTTATCTTGGTCGAGAGGTACGCACCGCCCAGCGCTGGGAGAAGTGCGAAAGCTTGCCCGTACACAGACACTTTCATGCGAAAGCAAGCTCGGTCTGGGCATTCAAACACGAGATTGATGCCTGGCTGCAATGCCGTAATCGAGCCGCGGGCGAATCTGCTCCGAATGGAGACCACTCAAAGCGCCCCGCTGAATCACTGAACCCAACGCTGCTCGCCGCGGCGCAAACGCCAATCAAATCGCGATTATTATTGCAAGAAGTTGCCGCAGGTGTAGGGTCGCTAGACCTATTGCAGGGAGAGGGTCGGATCCGATTGTATTTCTATGTACAGTTTCGAGCGAAAGAAGATAAGAATGGTTCGTTCAAATATTTGGTCGCTCGAGGCGGGAGCGTAAACTGACCTAGCTAAGGATCTGCACAAGTCGGAATGCGAGCGAGTCCGGCTTGGAAGAAAAAAACTGGCAATGCCCGTTCAGCCCACGCTGCTCGTTGTATGGGGCTCAACCGTTGGTAATTTCCCTAGAATAACTGGACTCTCCGGCATGTGATTGCAGGAACCTCCTCCCTGGGAGCGTTTGTGCCGTATCGGAGCCGCGCTTTCAGCGCTGACGTGTGCACGGGCACGTTGTTCCGGCGCGCTTTGGATAATACCGTGTGAAGAAAGCCGCTGGGCTTTGCGGCGGAGGCCGTACTCAGGCTTTTGAATCGACATTTGCTTGTAATCGACAGAATTCACAATAGCCACGGAGAAGCGACAGAAGCGAATGAGGTCGTCCTCGCCGTCACGCGGAAGCGCGATTTGCGAATAGCGGCATGCGTAGCGTGCGCCACACCAGCCTTTTGGTTCCAACGCAGTAACCGGTCGATTCGAAGCACACCACAACCACACGTCCGGCGGCATAGCTGCTCGCTTTGCGCCGACGTTTTCGTCGGTCAACGTTCTCGCACTACTTTTTATCTAGCGAGTTGTCGGCGCAGTTTGTGCGGTAATTATATGGTGATGCTTAAGGCGTAAGTGTCACAAAGCGGACAGACTTAGTCCGCCGAATAAGCCACTATAAAAGCCGGCCAATGGAGTGCTCCGGGCAATTCGCATCCGCTGATCGGCCGGATATCCCAAGTGATTCAAGAATGGGTCTAAACAAATGTTTTCTTGCCGCTTACTCCAGCTCTCTGCCGCCCGGTTTCGATTGCTCGCCCCGGCCTTCTGCGTCCTAGTCCTGGCCGGCTGCGTGGGACAAGCGGCCATGACCCCTCCTCCGCCCGCGCCGACCGTGCGCTTTGGCCATGTCTTCCTTGTCGTCGAGGAAAACGCCAATTTCAGTGACGTGATCGCCAATCCGGCGCTGCCCTATTTGAACGGCCTCGCCAACCAGTACGGTCTCGCGGCGAATTACTTCGCCAACGCGCATCCATCAATCCCAAATTACTTCGAGCTCACTACAGGACACGTTCTCACGCTTATCGACGCCTCCACGCCGAGCGACTTCCCTGTCTCCTCGGAGAACGTCGTCCGTGACCTCCTCGCAGCAGGCAAGTCCTGGAAGTCTTACGCCGAAGATATTCCGTCGGTCGGCTACACGGGGGGCGATACCGGCCGTTACGCCGTCCGCCACAACCCGCTCGCCTATTTCACCGACGTGCAAAGCGATACCACCCAAGTGCGAAACCTCGTGCCTTTCAGTCAATTCGCTACCGATCGGAACGCCGCCAATCTGCCCGACTTTTCCTTCATCGTCCCTAATCTCTGTGATGACGCGCACGACTGCTCGCTCGGCACAGCCGATACCTGGCTCAAGACCAACATCGACCCGCTCATACAAGGCGCGCAGTTCCAGAAGGACGGCCTGCTCATCATTGTCTTCGATGAAGCCAATACCCTTGACTTCACTTCCGGCGGCGGCCACGTAGCGGCCGTGATCGTCAGTCCGCTGGCCAAGCGGGGCTACAAGTCCATCGCTTTCTATCAGCATCAGAGTGTTCTTCGCCTGGTGCTCGAAGGCCTCGGCGTAACTAAGCTGCCTGGAGATGCCGCCGCGGCCCCAGCCATGTGGGAGTTTTTCAATACACCGTAGAGCAGCGTCTCTATCGGACACAACTCCCGTTAAAGCGCAAACCGGACATCTACCTCATATGTGCCTCGATAGAGGCCGTATCGGGACGACCAGTCGATCTGCTACGTCAGTGTTCACAACGGTACAGACACGAATCCTCGCCGCGCCTAGGATTCTCTTGAAGTACTCACATGCAACCTCAAACGCAGAAAAAAGTGGCACGAGCATATAGAATCGAGGGGGCTATAGTTCTATATCGCTCGGCAGCTAGAAATCAGTTCAAAGCGGAAAGATCGCGCCTCCGTGCGGAGCCTTGGTGGAGTATGGTCTTAGGTGCCCCGCTCTTTCTACGGACGCTGCTTCGTCTTGTTTTTGTCTGTCCCCATCGACATAAGGGCCCTCCGATCACACTGCGCGAGTCAATTCCATCCAACGTAACCGAATGCCGATCTGTGTATGTCCGCGAAGCCTACATCACTTGCTTGGACTGCGGCCAAAAATTTGCTTACAACCACAAGTCCAGACGACTGGTGGATTACTGGGGTGTCCATGACGCAGAAGCACGGGCAGGAGTTCGTCGGAGAGTTAATGAATGCTTTTCGCCGCTTCGAGGACTCGCTGCAAAGCTCGGCAGGCTGAAGATGAGGATTCCGATGAAAGAGCTAGTCAGGTCTGTACACCGCCTCGGGATATTGACGAAAGGCCACTAGATTAGATCTCGGTGATCGATTGCCGGGTAAATGACTACATCGGTCAGACTTAAAACAAACGATACCCGGCCAGAAATCCAACAGAGAGCTGGTAAGGTTTTTTTAGGAATGTGACGAGTCGAGCCTCCACTTTCTTGTCCGCTTCCGGTCGGTGCCTAGCTAGTACTGCCGCCTGAGATTGTCATGAAGTTGAGTGAACACTGACGCCTTGGAAGTCTGTTAGCGGGAAGTCACATGCTCCGGTCGGAGCTTGCCGCGCTTACAGAAATACTGGGTGGCTTCTCAATCTTATCAAGGACCCCGTTGAACCCTATCCCTGGCTCCAGGGATTGCCGTGTCTATGGTTCGGCACGAGCGCATAGTGTAAAAAGCCAAATCCACCGCGTGGCTCGCTCTTTCCCGCTCCACACGTTCATAATGAAGGGTGACATATGGTTGACGCGTTTCAGTATGGTTGTTAGATTGCTTCGTTTGTCTGAAAGCGATGGAGAAGACTGATGCGGCGTGCGTTAGCATGCGTGGTAGGGGTGACAGTGGCGGCGTTTTCCTACAGCTGCGGCGGCGCGGTCAGTAAGAAACAATCCGTGCCCGCCAAGCAGATCGTCGTCGCCAAGGATGCCACGCGCGAGGAGCTGATCGAGAAATACAACCTTATCGCCAAAGGCGTGAACAGTGTGAACGCGACCGTCGAGCTGACGTCGACGACGGGCTCAAGATACAGCGGCGTGATCGAGGAGTATCACGAGGTGAAGGCGTTCTTGCTGGCGCAGCGGCCGGCGTACATTCGAATAATTGGGCAAGCGCCGGTGATCGGCAAGACGGTCTTCGACATGGCCAGCGACGCGGAGTCCTTCCAGGTGTCGATCCCTTCGAAAAACAAGTTCCTCGTCGGCGCGGTCGCGATGGAGCGTACAAGCAGCAAACCCATTGAAAATCTGCGCCCCCAGCACCTGCTGGATGCGCTGCTCTGGACCGAGATTCGTAAGGAAGAGGCCGTGCTGTTTGAAGAGTTTAATGACGAGAGGGCGCGCTATTATGTGCTGACCGTCCTGCGTGGCGGGTATCGAACAGAAGTCTTGCGCAAAGTCTGGTTTGACCGCGCGGATCTGCAGGTCGCGCGGCTGGAAGAGTTTGGACCAAAGGGCATTTTGCTTTCCGACGTGCATTACTCCGATTGGGAGCCTGTAATCTCGAACCAGCAGCAGCCGTCGGCCACGCCGTCCGAGATTATGTTCTTCCCGCGAGCAATTCGAATCGAAAGGCCGCATGACGATTACCGCCTGGACCTGCAAGTGACCAAACTGCAGCTGAATGAAGTTATTCCCGCGGATCGCTTCAAACTCGGGCAGCCCGCGGGTTCGGAACTTGTTCGCGTGGGCGAGGATGCCGCGGAGAAACGGCCATGATGAGTGAATTAATCGTCCGCAACCTCCTGCACCGGCCGCTGCGAACCTTGATAGGTGTCCTCGCCGTCGCGGTCGAAGTAGCGCTGGTGGTGTTGATTGTGGGATTGACGTCCGGCTTGCTGACAGAAACGGCGAAGCGCATTGAAGGCATTGGAGCGGACGTCATGCTGCAACCGCCCGCCGCTTCCGTCTTCATCGGAATGACCGGCGCGCCCATGCCCATCAAAATCGCCGACAAATTGGCGGAACTAAAATACGTGCAAGCCGTCGCCCCCACCCTTTTGCAATTCAGCTCTCAGGGTGGCGTGGACGTGGTGTACGGGATCGATGCAGAAAGCTTCCGCGCGGTGTCCGGAGGTTTTGTATTTCTGCAAGGACATGACATGCAGGGTCCGGATGACCTGCTGGTGGACGATCTGGCGGCAGCGGCGAAACACATCAAAGTCGGCGATACCTATAAACTGTTGAACCACGACTGGCATGTGGCTGCCATCATCGAGCACGGAAAAGGCGCGCGATTATTCGTTCCCCTGGCAACGCTTCAGGACCTGGTCGGCGCGCCCGATAAAGCCTCTATTTTTTGGCTGAAGTGCACGCGCCCGGAGCACACGGAAGATGTAATGGACGAGATTCGGCACCTCTTGCCGGGCTACACGGTTCGTCCAGTGAGCGCGATGTTGTCGTTGATGACCTCGACAAACATTCCCGGATTGCAGTCGTTCATCAACGCCATGATAGCTTTGGCGGTTGCCATCGGGTTGCTGGTAATTTTTTTGACGATGTACACGACGGTGATCGAGCGAACGCGCGACATCGGCGTTTTGAAATCGCTCGGGGCGGGCCGCGCGTTTATCATGCGGGCGCTCCTGACGGAATCAGCGGGGCTTTGCTTGATGGGAATTGTGGCGGGGGTCGGCCTGAGCTACGCGGTGCGCGCCGCATTTCTCATCGGCTTCCCGACTCTGTCCATTCTCATCACGACAGTATGGATTTTTCGCGCTGCGGCTATTGCGCTAGCTGGAGCGATTCTCGGTGCCAGCTATCCGGCGTGGATGGCCAGCCGCAAGGACGCAGTCGAAGCGCTCTCCTACGATTGAGAACTGCATGAGGGCGAAGGTCCGCGTAGAGACGAAGGAACAGGGCGAGGACAGGAGAGAAACGCCGAGGGCTGACGCCGCGGCTAGGCACAGATGGGAATCGCGGCTACAATACGAACACCTGCCGAAGGGCTGATTGTCCCAGGAAAAAAGAGCTTGGAGCCGATACTTAAAACAGAAAACTTGTGGAAGCTCTACCGCGCAGGGAAAGTGGATGTTCCAGCGCTTCGCGGCGTGAACTTTGCTGTGGGCCCCGGTGAGTCTGTGGCGGTTATGGGCCCGTCGGGTTGCGGGAAATCCTCACTCCTCTACGTAATTGGCGGATTGGCGAAGGCGTCCAAAGGCCGCGTCCTCGTGGACGGCAACGAATTAACGGCGATGAGCGACGCTGAACGCACCAAGCTGCGCCGGCATAAAATTGGTTTTGTCTTCCAACGGTTCAATTTGCTGCCGACGCTGACCGCGAAAGGCAATATCGCGATTGCGCAATTTATTCACGGGGACGGTTTTGACCCCCACCGTTTCGACGTCGTCACCAACCTGCTCGGCCTCGCGGGACGCCTGCAGCATAAGCCGTCGGAACTCTCCGGAGGCGAGCAACAACGCGTGGCCATCGCGCGCGCGATTATCAATGAACCGAAGATTCTTCTGGCGGATGAGCCTACGGGCAACCTCGATTCAAAAAATTCCGAGGTCGTGCTGCAAATGCTTCGGCAGCTCAACAAGGACTTGGGGCAGACTGTCGTCATGATCACGCATAATCCCGAAGCCACGGCATATTTTGACCGGGTAGTGCACATGCGGGATGGCGTGATTGTCGACGGAGTACCGGCGGACTAACATGGCGAGTCTTGGGCAGATTCTGTCGAAGACATTTTTCTGGGCTTACGAGCGCGGTACGTGGCAATACGACGCCGCTGTCATCCTGATCTTGATTTTTGTTTTGGCAACGCCACGGGGCTGGTTCCACGACGAGCCGCAGATGGGTCTTCCCGCGAACGCACCAGGGCAAGTGGTGCTGCTCACAGACGAGGGCGGGAACAAGACCTACCGCGTCGATGCGCGGATTCTCGCACCTCCCGAACAAACTCCGGCTCTCGAGAACGAACTGCACAACGCGCTGAAAAAGTCGCTCCCCGAGCTTCGTAATACCGGCTTCACGATCGCCAAGATCGAGGCGGTGCGCGACGAGCAAGGCACGGTCATCGCCTACATCGTGGATATACATCGCTAACAACCAGATGACACGGCGGAATTGAGAGCCACCTCGCAACTTTGGCCATAGTTCGCGCATCTCTATGTATATACTAGGACTTGCAAGAACCTAGCCGGCCGCACGATTCGGAAACAACAGGGGCTTCTATTGATACAAAGGGGTTTTGTTTTCCTGATTTTGGGTATTGCCGCGAGCGCTTTCATGGCAGGTGCGGCTACCGCGCAAACTGGCGCGAAGTGGACCACCGCGGGCGTGCTCGCCATGATGGACAAGTCCGCGAAGGATTTTCGCAGCCTCACCGCAGATATTGAGAACGTGAAATACACTGCCGTGGTGAACGACACCTCGACGGAAACAGGCCAGATCTTTGTCCGGCACGATCAGAAAATGCGAATCGACATTGCCAAGCCCGAGCCGCGAACGATTTTACGCACGGGCGATTCCTTATTCCTCTACAACCCAAAACTGAATCGCGTGGAAGAATATGACCTCGGCAAAAACCGCGCGATGGTGGATCAGTATGTGCGGCTCGGCTTCGGTACAAAAAGTGAAGACTTGAAAAAAAGCTATCTGGTGACGGTCACCGGCGAACTAGAATTAGATCACAAGAAAGCCGTTATGGTAGAGCTGACCCCGAAATCCGATCAGGTTCGCACTCAGATTACGCGCATTCAGATGTGGATCGACGAAGCTTCCTGGCTGCCGATTCAGCAAAAATTCTATGAGACCGGTTCGGGAGACTACATTTTGTTCCACTACACCAACGTGATGAAGAATCTCAAGATCAGTGAATCCAAGTTCAAGCAAGATTGGCCAAAAGGCGCGAGCCACGAAAAACCTCACGCGTGAGTGTGACTGGTGGCTCGTGACTGTTGACTCATGAAAATGTCCCTCAGCGACGCGTTTATGCTTCAAGGCAGGATTTAGTCTCGGACTCGCGTGCGGCGCTGAGGGGACAATTCATTATCCGGCAGCGCGCTCGCCGGCGAGCAGTTCTTTCTTCCGCGCAATACCCCAGCGATAACCCGCGAGGCTTCCGTCTTCACGGATGACCCGGTGGCACGGCACCACGACGGAGACTGGATTGGTCGCGCAGGCGCGAGCCACGGCGCGAACGGCCTTCGGACGTCCAAGGGCGCGAGCCACCTGCGAATATGTGCGAGTGGTGCCACGCGGAATGCGCTGCAGCTCTTGCCATACGCGGCGTTGAAATGCCGTGGCTTGCAGATCAAGCGGGAGCTCCACCTGCGCGGGCTTGCCTTCCATGCGCTGGACGATTTCACGGACCCAGCGCTGAACGCCGCCGGCGGCAGGCGAGATTTCCGCGCGCGGATATTCTTCGTGTAATTCCGCCACAAGTTTATTCTGCGCGTCCCCCAGATAGACCGCGGACACGCCTCGCTCTGTGGCGGCGACAAGAACCTTTCCTAGCGGTGACTTCACAATCGTGTATGCGATTTTCATGCCCCTTCCTCCCTTTCGATAAGTTGCCGGTGTCATTCCCAGTTGCGCGTTGCTGCGTTCATAGACGCGGCTGGACGAGCCGTAGCCGGTTTCGTAGAGCGCTTCGGTGATGTTCCTCCCCGCGCGAAGCAAATTCTTGAAGCGCTTCACGCGCAAAGCTTCAGCCAGCTCGCGAGGAGCTAGGCCCGTGACCTGGCGGAAGGCGCGGCGAAGTGTTCCAGGTTTCGAATGGAGCTCTCGCGCAAGTTCAGAAAGCCGCACGCCTTCTTCTTGCGATTGTGCGAGATGTTCTGCGGCGCGCGTGACCAGTGCTACGGAGGCTGCCGTTTCATTCGGGCGGCAACGCAAGCAAGGGCGATAGCCCTGTTTTTCGGCTTCTTCGCGCGTTCGAAAGAAAAATGACGTTACGCCGCAACGGGCGGCGGGCCGGGCAGGATGGCCGGCAATAAATGTGCGTCGACCGCACAGCCAGCACGAACGTGCCGTCGGCACGCGGATCTCGCGCGAGCGTCGCGCGCCAGTATTGCGCGGCTTTACGGGACGAGACGCGCCTTGTCACCTCTACGTTCGAATTGTGCATCGTTTGCATGCTACGAAAATAGCGCAGGGTTCGAAGCAAATCTATCCGGAAAGGCTCGGCAAAGTGGATTCCACGACCGTAGCTCCGTCAGCCTGCGGAATCGTAGCTTGCAGTCTTGCCTAAGCTTCGCCTGGATTGGGCAGAACTTCGGCAGCCTCGGCGGCGTTCTTATGTGGAGCAGTGATTACCAGGAGAACCGCGGTGAGAATAACGGCTGCAGCGAGCGCAGTGCGCAGCGTGATCGTCTCGTCCGCCCATATCCAGCCTAGAAAGAGCGCCACGACGGGGTTCACGAAGGCATAGGTTCCCACGCGAGCCGCGGAGCTCTTCTTCAGCAGGTAGACGTAGGCCGTAAAGCCAATCCCCGAACCGAACAGGATGAGATAGGCGATGGCGATCCAGGAGCGCGCCGAGACTGCCGCGAGGTGTAGTTGCCGGCCCTCGCCCGCAGCCAAGCCAGCAATCCAAAGCCCGGCGCCACCCGCGAGGCTCTGCATCGCCACACCTAGCATGGGTGAGCTCGGGAGGTCGTTGTGCTTCGAATAGATGGAACCGCAGGCCCATGCGAAGGAAGCGATAACCAAAATGCCGGCGCCGGTAAGATCGACACGCTCTGAGCCTCCCAGATGCGCCGGACCTACCAGTAGGACCAAGCCTCCGAACCCCAAAATGAGACTGGCCACGACTCTAGGGACAGGCCGCAGCCCACCTGGACGAAGCCAATCGAGTAGCACCATCCAGAAGGAGACGAGTGCCACGAGCAAGGCCGCCACGCCCGAAGGGACGGTGCGTTCGGCCATGCAAACTCCTCCGTTACCCACCAGAAGGAGCAGCAGGCCGGTGATGATAGCTGTTCGCCATTGAATGGGTGTTGGCCTGATCCCCGTTTTCCATCGCAGAATAGGATAAAGGATAAGCCCTGCGGCCAGATGGCGCGACGCTGGAAGCAGCAGCGGGGGGAAAGACTCGATCCCGACGGCAATGGCGAGGTAGGTCGAGCCCCAAATGATATAGACAGCAGCAAAAGCCAATATGAGAAGAATTGCCGCACGCTTCTCATGAGCATGGGCCGGAGGCGCGTAAGCCGTCTTCTTAGATTTTTGACCGACGGTGGAAATGGACATTCTGCGAAGCCTAGAGAAATGAAGGTAGAGGCAGAATGACGGACTGTCGAGCACCATTTTGGACGAAGATATCCACAATACATTGAGAAAGCCCCAAAAAGGACGTGGTACCATTACCAAGTGTTTCAAGTTAGGACACTTCGATAGATTTCCACAGGTTGACGTCCAGGGCCATCGGTGGCATTTTATCCACCCACTCAGCAAGGTCGGGGACACCGGGGCAAGTTTAAGAGCAAGTGTAGTTGGGCCAGTTATGGCAGCAACGAAGTGGCATCTCTGAGGGCGAGATGAGCGCGACGAACCGCGCACTACCCCTTCACTTGGGGAATGAAGAATCTATTGGGGCCAAGCTGGCGACGCCCATGCCGTTGCAAGTGGCAGCGGCCTCGGAAGCTGTACGCGTTCCTGCCTTGCGAGTGACGCCTCTGCTTTCGCCGGGGCAACCCAGGCGCTTCTTTCGTGTCCCGACTCATGCCGTGGGCGTGAACCGCGAACTGCGCGAGTATCCGCGCGCCAGTCTGAAACTTCCTCTGCGGCTGCGCAAGGTGGACGACGTTGCGGAAGAATTCCCCGTGACGCTCGTAACACGTGATATCAGCTCGACGGGTGTCTTTTTCCTTTGCCCCAAAGAGATTGTGGTGGGGGCGCTGGTCGAGTTGGAAATCGTGCTGGTCAGCCGTCCCTTGGGGCACGGGAGCGTCGTCATCGTGAGTGCGGCTCAAGTGCGCCGCATCGAGCCTGCCGCCATGCCCGGCTGGTACGGCGTTGCAGCCTCCTTCGACGACGTGCACTTCGACCGTGACGATGGCGTGCCGTCGCGGTTCCTGCAGCCCTGAGCTTCTTTCTTCTCAAAACTTGCTCAGGCGGGAATTCCTTCCACGATCGACTCGCCGGCAGCAGTGGTGAGAATTCGCGTCAATTGCCAGCCGGCGGCGGCAAACAGGTCGCGGAACTGCTTTTCGGAACGCTCGCAGCCGCCAGGAAATATCAGCATTTGCAGATCGAGGAATTTGCCCGGGGAAAAATCGTTTCCGGGTTGAATCACCCAGTCCACCACCAGGAGCTTACCGCCGGCATTCACGCTCTTACGGCAGGCTTTGAGGATCTTCAGGCACAAGTCATCGGGCCAATCGTGAATGATATGTTTCATGATGTAGGCGTCGGCGCCCGCGGGAACGGACGAAAACATATCGCCGGACGCGAGAGTACATCGCTTCATTAGAGGCTTCAGCGGCCCGTCCTTCGCACCCTCGACGACTCGCGGCACATCGTAGAGCGTTCCTTTCATATGAGGATTGCGCGCCAGGATGGTTGCCAGCAGAAGTCCGTGTCCGCCGCCAACGTCCACGATGGAATGGATTCCGTCAAACGAATAAGATTCGGCCACGGCCGGGCTGTCGATCGTGGATAGCGCGGTCATAGCGTCATTGAAGACTTGCGCTTCCTCCGGGTGCTGCCCGAAATATTCGAAGATGGGCGTGCCATAAATCCGGTCGAGCGCCTGTTTGCCTGTCCGGACGCAATGTTCGAGATGGGCCCATCCGCGCCCATGCCATTCTCGCCCTCCCATGATGGCGAAAGCACGCAGGCTGGGGCTTCCATTGCGGCGCAGCACAGCCGACATCGGCGTTTCCGAAAACTTTCCATCGGCGCCCTCTGCAAGAACTCCCACGCTTGCGGTGGCCCGCATGAGCCGGTAGAGAGCTTGCGGGTTGGCGTTCACCTGCGGTGCCAGTTCCTCAACTGATTTTGGACCAGCCTCGACCAGATCCGGAATGCCCAGCTGAGCCAGGCAGGCGATGGCGCCTGCGACATAAGTCCCATTTATGATTTGCAAGATCCCGACATGGGCGGGCGGTGTCTGCGATTGTGCACTTGTAGAAGCCATTGTTCTCCCTAAAAATGCGTGCGTCGCGTTCTCTAACCGCCGAGAGTATACACTCATACGACTCTCGCTACTTCGGATTCCAGTTGCCCCCTGTATTTTCGGGGATGCGCCCGAGTAATGATGCAATCGGAAGAATTGCGCAGGATCGGATAGCCGGATTCGCGGAATTTGAATTCGGGAAATAGACGGCGAGTACAGGTCTGCTAAGCTAAATCACTATGGTTGCGGGCAAAAACAAAGTTGTGCGAGGAGTGCTGTTTGACTGGGATGGCACGCTAGTCGATTCCTATGAGGCGGATTCGTCGGCCTATCTAGCGATGTTTAAGGAGATGGGGATTCCGTGGGGATTGGAAGAACTGGACCGACACTACTCGCCGAACTGGTATGACGTGTATCGAGCCGCGAAATTGCCGAAAGCGAAATGGAATGATGCGGACCGGGCCTGGCGCGCGCATTACGCCAAACATTCACCGGAGCTAATTGCGGGAGCGCGGCAGGTGCTTGTGCGGCTTGAAAGGGACCATCACCTGGGATTGGTCACGAGCGGAGACCGAGACCGCGTGACGCGGCAATTGCGAGAGTTCCGTCTTACGCGGCTTTTTGGGGCGCGCGTCTGCAGCGGAGACACTGTTGAGAAGAAGCCGCATCCGGCGCCATTGCGGCTGGCACTCCGGAGACTTCGGCTGGAGCCTTCGGCGTGCGTTTATGTAGGAGATTCGCCGGAAGATTTGCAAATGGCGAAAAGGGCGGGAGTTCGCTCTATCGCGGTGCTCGGTCCTTTTCCCACGGAAAAGCGCTTGCGCGCGGCGCAGCCGGAATTTCTGCTCGAATCGATTCGAGAATTGCCACAAACATTGAAAACGCTGTGCGGCTAACGCTCGTTGCGGGCATGGTTCATCAGTTTGGTTTTGGCGGGGTTACCGGGAGTGCAGGCTCAGGGGTTGCGGCGGAGATCGGTTTGTAATCGGTCCACTTGATCACCAGGCGGACCGGGACATTTAAATCCTTCAGGTTCAGCGTGTCGTCGGACCGCATATAGTTGGGGAGCCAATACTTGCCGTCGACATTTTCTCGATACGTTTCAAATATCGAAAACGGCATAGTGGCAGTCCGCATGTCGCCGAGATCGTTGACCCATTTTCCGTAGGTTTTCACTACTTCCAGATAAGTGTCGTCCACCCAAACGATTCCATCGAAATAATAATTGGCGCGCTCGACGGCTTTCGGTTTTACCTGAAAGATGTAGCAGTTAATTTCGTCGACGAGTTCCTTGCCCAGATATTTCAGGTCGTATTTCGCGAGCTGGGCTGTTGTGAGCGGGTAGGCCGGCATGCGCGCGAGTTTCTGAAATTCCTCGGGGCCCATTTCGAGATATTGCAAATTGGATTGCGGCCGTTCGACGGTCTTTTCATAGATTTTGCCGTCGGGGCCGGGTTTCCCTTCCAGCGTCAACGTTAGTTGTCCGGAGGGCTTGCCGTCGGGGCCGAACTCTTCGAGCCGGACTGTTTTTTTATAAGTGAATCCGGCGCGGGCCACAAGGTATCCGTCCTCTTTTTGCGAAAAGCGCTTGATGATTTCCTCAGGCGGAATCGACGGGGGAGCGGGTGGCACGGGTTCCGTGCCGATGCGACGGACATCGTGCTCCGGCGGAGGCGTGAGCGGCCCCTGCTGGGCAGCCTGGACAGGGCACTCCGCGTGCGCGAAAAAGAGTACGCAAACAAGGATGGCGGCATGTAGAAGGAACCGTGAATAGCTGGCGCACAGATTGGGAGCGGGCAAGTTCATAGAAAATAAGATGCGCGAAGAGCGCCGAAGAGCAGCTTCGGGCAGGCGCGCAAACCTGATTGAGTTTATCGCACTTTCTCGTACTCGTCTGGTGTGCTGCACCTAGTAACCGGGCGGCGCGATTCGGCGAGCCGGAGTTCGGCAGAAAACGAGGGGTCTCTGCTACAATTTCGACGTTTGTGAGCGACGAGAAACAAACCAGGCGGTATTTTGTCTCTGGAACCGTGCAGGGCGTGGGATTCCGGTTCTTCGTGCAGCGGGAGGCGCAGAAGCTGGAGATTGGCGGCTACGCGAGGAATCTGGTCGACGGCCGAGTGGAAGTGTTTGCGACCGGAAGCGCGGCACAGCTGGATGAGTTTAAGAGCGCGCTCCAACGCGGGCCGCGATTTTCGAGTGTGAGCGAAGTATCGGAGGAGGAAGCGCACCCTGCTCCGCGTTACGAGAAGAGATTTGTGATCGAGCCTGACGCTTGAGAACACAATGACAATTAGAATGACAATGTCGAAGAGGAGCCGTTCGAATGGATGACTTGAAAAAGCTGATTCGCGAAGTGCCGGATTATCCCAAGCCGGGGATTCTTTTTTACGACCTGACCACGCTGCTGAAGGATAAAGACGGATTCCATACCCTCATCGACCGGCTCTGCGAGCACTACAAAGGGCACACCATCGATCTCGTCGCGGGCATCGAGGCGCGCGGATTTATTTTTGCTCCGGCGCTTGCGTACCGCCTTGGAGCTGGTTTTGTTCCGGTTCGAAAGCCGAAAAAATTGCCCGCGAAAACCGCCAGCATTTCCTATGCCCTTGAATATGGAACGGACACGCTCGAAATTCACGAAGATGCCGTGAAGCCAGGCCAGCGCGTGATCATTTGCGACGATCTGCTCGCCACTGGAGGCACCGCTGCCGCCACCGGAAAGCTGGTGGAGAAGCTGGGTGGAAAAATCGAAGGCGCTGCGTTTGCCGTGGAGCTGACGTTTCTCAACGGCCGCTCGAAACTCAATGGCGTCGACGTCTTCTCGCTGATTCAATACGACAAGTAGGAGACTGAGGCCAGAGCGCCCGAGATGGCCGACAAGATGACACAGAGCGAGAAGGATGCGATTGTAGAATTCCCTGCCGTCGCGGAGGAATACTGCAGATTTATCGACGATTGCTGCGGTTACGAGCGCAAGTGTCTAGTCCAGGACGTTTCCGTACTCCTAGCCAGGCTCTGTGAGGTTGCAGCTCGGCTACCCTGCGTGAGCCCTTCGAGTGAAGGGACAGATTTCACAGATGAATCGACTACTGCACACGCAAACGAGGAGTACCAACTCTCGACGAGACTCCGCAAACGGCTGGGCAATCTGGATGAATACTGGGACGTCTTCGATCCTACTCAAAAAGAAGAACCGGTGCTGTGCTCTCTTTCAAGGGACATCGCTGAGATCTATATGGATTTGCAGGACGCATTGAAACTCCAAACAAGTGGCGCGAGCTTGGACGATATTTACTTTGACTGGCGATTTGCTTTTCGCAGCCACTGGGCCAAGCACGCGACTTCTGCCCTTAAGGTGGCCCTCCAAATCTCAGACAGAGCGTGAACTGCGATTCCGCTGGCGGAGGGCTTCGAACAGGACGACGCCCGCGGCGACGGAGACGTTTAGCGATTTCACCGGGCCGGTGGTGGGAAGAGAGACCACAAAGTCGCAGCGTTTGCGGGTCAGGTCATGGAGACCTTTGCCTTCGCCGCCGAGAACGATGCCTACCGGTGACGTGTAGTCGGCTTCGGTGTAACTTTTGTCGGCGCGCTCATCGAGACCGATGAGCCAGTAGCCTGCTTCCTTCAATTCTTCCATCGTTTGCGCGAGATTGGTCACCTTTGCGACTGGCAGATGCGAGAGCGCGCCGGCGGAGGCGCGCGCGACCGTGTCCGTGAGCCCTACTGCGCGCCGCTCCGGAATGATCACGCCATGTGCGCCTGCAGCGAGGGCCGTCCGAATCACTGCGCCGAGATTATGGGGATCCTCGACGCCGTCAAGCAGGACGATTAGTCCTTTGCGCCCGTGATCGGGGCCCTTATTCGCGGCGGCGAGAATGCTTTCGAGCGTGGCTGGAGCGCGCGCGGCGGCCAGAGCGACGACACCCTGGTGGTCCTTCGTGTTGGCCAGACGATCGAGCTGGCCGCGGTCTTCAAAGCGGACGGGAATGTCGCGCACGCGGGCGAGTTGGACGATTTCTTCGACGCGCGTGTCCTGGCGGCCGCGCGCGATCAGGATGCGATCGAACGGGCGGCCTGCGTCGAGCGCTTCGCGAACGGAGTGAATTCCAGTGAGCTTGTCCATCGGAGCAATAGTCTACAGCACGTGGGGGCACGATATATCGTGCCCCTACAATGGAAACGCCAGCGTTCTCAATCGAGGGCGGCGCAGAATTCTACGATGCGTTCGCGGGCTGATTTAACAGGCTCGGCAAAGTTAAGCGCCGCGGCTTCATCGAGAAGCAAAATTACGCGGTCGAGTTCGCCTGCGCCTGCGCGGCCTGCTAGCGCCAGGCGTACGGGATGAAATATCTCGCGACTGCCCAGACCCACGCGGCCTTTCAATGCAGTGATGATTTCCTTGAATCGATCCGTCGTAAGCGGCGCGCCATCGAGCAAAAGTAGAGCGAGATGGCGGAGCACCTCGCGCGCGCCAGAACGCGAGAGAGCGGAGTGCGTTTCAACTCTGGCCAGGATTTCTTGCGCGTCGTAGTGAAAGACGAGTTGCAGCAAATCAGCAAGAGAATTCCGGTCTGTAAGATGTGAACCAAGTAGTGCGGCCGCGCGTTCGCACCACGCGAGCTGCGGGGGATAAGCGTCGCCGGAGAGCCAGCCCCGCTCGCGGAGAACATCGGCCACATCGCGGGCTGTAAAAGCGCTGGTAGCGGCAGAAGGAGCGTTCGGAATTTCTTGCTGAGGCATTAGGAGGATTCTAGCGCAGCTTCGTAGACTGGCTCAGAAGTAAAGGCATGTCTATCGTTGGGAAAGCGTGGCCACGACGTGCGCGGCGATGGCTTCACCATGGCCGACGGAATCGACGCCTTCGTTAGTCTTGGCTTTCAGATGAATGTGGTCGGCGGAAACACCGAGCGCGCGAGCAAGGGCTTCGCGCATTTTGGGGAAGTGCGGTCCGAGTTTGGGCTTTTCGGTGATGACGACGGCGTCGACATGCTCGATGACGAAGTGTTTTTCGTCGAGCAGTTTTCGCGCATGTTCAAGGAAGAGCAGACTGTTCGCGCCTTTCCACTTGGGATCGGAGTCCGGGAAATGCGTGCCGATGTCGCCGAGACCCGCCGCGCCGAGCAGCGCGTCACACATCGCATGCGCCAGAACATCGCCGTCGGAGTGTCCGACGGAGCCCTTGTCAAAGGGAAGTTCGATCCCGCCGACGATCAGCTTGCGCCCTTCCGTGAGCCTATGAAGATCGTAGCCAATGCCGCAGCGCACGCTCATGGTTTTTGGCGTTCTTGTTCGAGGTAGAAGCGCGCCAAGTCCATGTCGGAGGGCTTGGTGATTTTGATGTTGCGCTCCGAGCCGAGGACGACGTGGACGTCATGGCCGATGCGTTCGACGAGACCGGCCTCGTCGGAGGCGTTGACGCCATCGGCTTGTGCTCGCGCAAATGCTTCCTTGATTAGTTTCGTTGCAAACGCCTGTGGCGTTTGCGCCAGCACGATGCGCTCGCGCGGGATGGTTCCGATAATCAGCGCGACATCCTCGGGCAAGCTGGCGCGTTTTACTTCCTTGACGGTATCCATGGCGGGGATGCCGAGAATGGCAGCCTGGCAGCGGCGGGCTTCCTCGATGACGCGGACGATTTGTTCGCGGGTGACGAACGGGCGGACGGCATCGTGCACCAGCACGATTTCCGTGTCGTCCGGAACTTCCTTGAGCGCGAGCGCGACCGAATCCTGGCGGGAGTCTCCGCCGCGGATTACGCGGACGGTTTGCATGAATCTTTCGCCGCGGATGCGTTCTTCGAGCGAGCCGACGACGTCGGGGCGGGTCGCGACGATGATGTCGGTGACGAGCGAGCAGGAAGCGATACGCCGCACGCTGTGAACGACCAGCGGAGACCCGTCCAGTTCGAGAAATTGCTTCGGAGTCTCAGCACCCATGCGAGTGCCGAGACCTGCGGCTGGTAGGATGGCGGCAATACGGCTCATTTTAGGCGCGACCCGCCGGACAGGAGTAACGATGGGGCCGCAAACTTCAGAGTGTACCTCAAGCCGGGGTGTGAGGCGAAACGCGGAATGAGTATGGTTAAGAGATCAAAAAGCAATCGAGATATTCATTACCGAAAATAGAGGCGCGGGACGCGCTGGCTTACGGCGCAAAGCAAGTCGGAAGTTACGGTGCCGATGCTGCGGGCGATGATATTCGCGGGTAGGACGCGGTCGCCGTCGGTGCCGTAGATGGTTACGACATCGCCGATCGCTGCGCCTGGAACATCGGTGACGTCAATCATGGTGACGTCCATGGAAACTATTCCAACCATTTGGGCAAGTGAGCCGCGGACCAGGACGCTTCCGCGGTTGCCCAATGAGCGGTGGATACCGTCTCCATACCCAGCGGCAAGGACGGCGATGCGCGAAGGGCGTTTGGCGATGAAAGTTTCGTTGTAGCCGACGCCAGCGCCTTCGGGAATGTTGCGGATACTGATGATGCGCGTGCGCAGGCTCATGACCGGCTTCAGTGGCAGACGCGCTTCGATTTCTGGACGCTGTTCTACAGGATCGTAGCCGGGATGATAGCCGTACAAAATGGCGCCGGGACGAACCATGTCGGCCCAGGTCTCAGGACGAGCGACGATGGCGGCGCTGTTGGCAAGATGGACGATGCCAGGATCGACTCCGAGAGCTCGGAGGCGATCGAGTGCGGCGTAAAAACGCTCCTCTTGGTGCCGTGTCTGCTCTCCTGTGCGCGTGTTGGTGAGAACTTCGGAAGAAGCAAAATGCGTGAAGACTCCGCCCAGTTCAAGATGCCTGCAACTTGCGAGCTGGCGCGCAAAACAGTCGACATCGCCGGGGGCGATGCCCAAGCGGTTCATGCCGGTGTCCATCTTCAAGTGGAACGAAACCTTTTTGCGGCCTGTTTTTCCGCCTTTTTTGGAGATGACGCGGGCGGCGCGATCGAGTTCCTTGAGCTGCTCGCAGCGATGAATGACCGCCGTCAGATTGTGTTCGAGCAGGCGGGATTCTTCCCCAGGCCAAAAACTGGTCAGAACAAGAACAGGCTTGCGGACGCCAGCTTTGCGGACGGCGATGCCTTCTTCCGTACAGGTGACGCCGAACCAGTCCGAGCCGGCTTTTTCGAGAGCTTTGGCGACCTGCGGGCCGCCGTGGCCGTAGCCGTTGCCTTTGACAATGCAAAGAACCTTTCGTGGCGTTTTGCGCTTTTCGCTTGGAGGATTCACGAACTTGCGGATGGCTTGGAAATTCTGGGCCAACGTGCCAAGGGAAACTTCCGCCCAGATGGGGCGGCTCTTTAGATTTTGAGGAGTGCTCTCAGATCGTGGCATTCGTCCACCGGAAAGGAATTAGTTTACGCCATTCGGTTGTGGCTCGCAGACCGGCGGCGCAGTCACCTGCCGCGAGAATGACAACACTCGCTTGTTGTGCAAGTTGGAGGCCTGTTTACCCGTGCGAGAAAGTGATATGTCCCCCCCCCGTTTTTTTTTGAAAGTGTTGCTTCTAAAGGACTTAGGCTTCCTGTAAGTTGTTTAGAATCAACACTTATGGACGATCCTGCACGTATTGATTCTAAATGGCTTAGAGCCGCTCAACATCGCAGCAAATACTGGCGCTCGCGGCCGGTGGTCCGCTGTGTGGAAGAACAGAATGACGGAGCGTGGTGATTCTTACACAGGGGTCAGAGAGAGCACAGAGTCCGCGTAGAGTGCGGCGACTTTGGGCTGACCAGCGAACGAATCTTCCATCTCTAAAACGAAAGAGCGGCTGGAAGGCTGCCGCTCATAGAAAAATCAGAGATTTACCCGACACTGATTCTACCAAATGGTATAGCGAAAGTCGATGGCAGTCGCTAAGATGCTGGGCATGCAGAATCAATTGAATCGTCGCAGTTTCATCGTGACAACCGGCCTGACCGCACTGGCGTCCACGCGAGTGCTGGGGGCGAACGACACCATCCGCGTCGGCGCTATCGGCGTCGGCGGGCGGATGAATTACCTGCTTGAATGCGCCGACAAAGTGGGTGGGTACCAACTTGTCGCGGTGAGCGACGTGTATGGGCCGCGGCGGGACGCCGTGAAACAACGCCCCACGGGCGGCGCGGTGACCACGTATGTGAACTACCACGAGGTGCTCGAGCAGCAGCTCGACGCCGTGTTGATCGCCGCTCCCGACCATTGGCATGTGCGCATGGCGGGCGATGCACTGTCAGCCGGCAAGGACGTGTATCTGGAGAAGCCAGTTACCCACACTTTGGAGGAGGGCGCGATATTGACGAAAGCGGTGCGCTCCAGCAAACAGATTTTGCAATGCGGGATGCAGCAGCGGAGTTGGAGCCATTTTAGGGATGCTGTGGATCTGATTCAGGGAGGGAGTCTCGGACACGTGCCGCAGGTGAGGACGTATTGGTGGCAGAACTATCTTGCACGCGGGATGCGCAAGCCCTTCGATACGCAGGCGCTTGATTGGAAGCAGTGGCTTGGCGGCGCGCCGGACCAGCCCTTCAGCGAGGAGAAGTTTTATCGCTGGCGCTGGTTTTGGAATTTTGGCGGTGGCGCGATGACCGATCTATTCACCCACTGGATCGACGTCGTCCATTGGGCGATGAAATCGGACACGCCGAAAGATGCGCAGATGCTTGGCGATAAATATGTTTTTGAGCAATGGGATTGTCCAGACACGATTCAGGCGGCGGTGCGCTATCCGGGATTCGATGTCGTTTACGAAGGCATGATGGCGTCATCGATCGACGATGGCGGGTTGGAATTCCGCGGGACGGAGGCGACGCTCAAGCTCAATAGAAGCGGATTTAGCCTTTATCATGAAGGAGTTTCGGAAAGAGTAAATCCGGTTATGAAGGCGGAGAGTTTTCAGGAGGGAACGATCTCCCACATGGAGAATTTCTTCGACTGTGTCAGGAATCGCAAAGAGCCAAACGCCCCAGTGGAAACGGGAGTTAGCGCGGCTCGCGCGGGACACATCGCCAACCTGGCTTACCGTCGCGGTGGGCAGATTACGTGGCCGGCGAAGGGTCCCGGTTAAGACAGGCGTATCGGCTTGGCGTCTTACCGTGCGTCTTCAGATACGCCCTCATCAGCCAGAACGCTGCCCAATTGTTGAGGACGTATTTGCCCGATTCTCGCGATTGCGTGCACTCGGCGTGAGAGAGTGGGGTGAGTCATGAAGAACTCAGAACATTTGGAGTATTGCATAGGGACTTCGCCAACTTTGTGCAAGTTGACCCAGCCTCGTATAGCAACTTCTGGCTCGGAGTGAACTCAGCTGCGACTCTATCGGCAGAGTACTTGAACTGGCGCGAAAAATAGTAGATGGCACCCAGAGGGCCTAATATTACAGGAATTTGAGCGAGCATTTGCAGAGGCAATGCGTATTGGAAAGATCGAAGCAGCAATACCGTCATCGTGAAGAAAATTCCGAATACCAATAGCAAATGCTTGCACGCAAGTCGTAGTTTGACGTGTGCCAATTCATGAACGATGACGTAGTCCACATGAGCTTTGGTTAGGTACTTGCCCAAACTGTCTGAAAGGCCAATCGCATTCGACCTTCCGTAGGCATTGGTCAAATGCCCCTTTCCTGCGGGGACCATATACACTCGAGGTATCGTTACTCCCATCTGGCTCGCTATTTTGAACGCCCGGTTGTGAAGTTCGCCCGACTTCAAACGCTGGAATTTCATTCCTTCCGCTCGCCTCAGGAATCCCGTTCCGATTCTGGAGACTACGCCAGCACTCACGAGCCATGATCTACCGCTAACATTTTCTTCGAAGATAGCGGTAACCCCAGCCGCCACCATGTGCAAAGGAATTACAAAGCTCGCCAGTCTCCACCCTGTTCGCCGAGCCATTTGAGACAGTGACCGTCGTTGCTTGAGTAGAGTTCTGTCGTTTGCGAAACAGAAAAAGAGAAATATAGCGAGACTCGTGATGGGTGCGACCCAAAAGAGTAGAATCTCAGCAGAAGATGTTCCAAGCGACCGTGGCCAATTGCGGACGACAATTGAAGGAAGTGCGGAACGTCCAGGCAAATCCCCTTCCATCCACCAGCCGGCTACCATGGCAGCCAAAATGAAGCGACCGAACTCGCGATGGTCAGCCCGGGAAATAGTGGTCGGGGCGAATGGATTTGAACCATCGACCTCCTGGTCCCGAACCAGGCGCGCTAGCCAGGCTGCGCTACGCCCCGAAAGTTTTGCCAAACTTATCAACAGTTTACGCGGGATTGCATTCCTCTGCAACCTTGACGGCGCGACTATCATGGAGCTTAAGGCTTTTGCACGTGCGATGGTTGCAAGTTCGCATCAGCTTTGCTCCAAAGCTTCTGCGCCATGGCGAATTCCTTTTTCGCAGTGGGGGTATTTCCCTTATGCTCAGCCACTAGTCCGAGTGCGAAATAACCACCCGCGTAAGTCGGGTCATGCCCGATTATCTCCCGGGCCGCCGACTCGGCAAGCGTCCAATCTCCCGCTTCTCGAGCAACACGTGCAATATATTCGAGCTGGAAAAGCGCTTCGCTCCAGGCGTCGGGCCCGGAAACCGCAACAATGTCTTTCAGGATTCTCTCCATCAACGGGTTTGCCTCGTCCAATTTTCCCTCGCGCAGCATGATTTCCGCGCGTAACAGGACGCTGTCCGACAATGACTTAAGTACTCCGCTTTGTATCTGCTCCGTCTCCCGTTCTGCCAGTGTCAATTCGCTCCTTGCATCTTCCATATGATTGAGCGCGAGCTGCGCTCGCCCTGCCAGGGAGTGCCCCGCGAATCGAGCCATCGCCCACCGGCTGTTCAACAACTCTTGTGACGCCAACAGCGCTTCTTGTGCCTGGCCACGGTCAAGCAAGAATTCCGGCCAGGCTTTGCGATTGTAGTCCGCAAAGTCCGTGTAGCTGGGCAGGGCAAACGCTTCTTCAAATGCTGCCGCTGCTGACTTCATTTGGCCCAGCGCCTCGTAACTCAAAGCCAGAAGCTGAAGATTGTGTGCGTGGTGCCAATCAAATTTCGCTGGGATGTTCTCGGCACGATAGTAATTGTCTTCCAGCTCTTCGGCCTTGAGGAACTCCTGGATAGCTTGTTCTGTTTGACCGACTTTCCTCAGATCGTGTCCATGCATGTGGTGTGCGTGAGGAATTCCGGGACACATCCGGACATAGATTTCGCTCTGTTCCAGCGCTTCCTTAGCTGGCCCGTGGTTTTCAAGCGTATGTGCAAGGTAATGGTGGGCGGCAAAATTGTCCGGAGAGAGCCGAAGCGCAGTTTGATAGAAGGCGATTGTGTCCACTGCACCACCTTGTCCATGTGCGGTAGGAGTTCCCTCATCGGCGAAGCCGCGCAAGATCCACAACCATGGATCATTTGGGTTGGCCGCAAGCGCATCACTCAGAGCCTGTCGGTAAGCGAAGTATTTCTTGATGTCCCCACTGTCTTGCAAATAATCCATTTGTAGCGCCCGCAACGTGATCCTCGTACGCTCCCGATCGCTTACTTTTGCCGCCAGTGATTTGGCCTTCTCTTCGGCTGCCACGGCGCGCGGAACATCCAGCAATCCAACGTACACATCGCTCAATCCAACATACGCCATGGCCATGGAAGGATCGAGACGCAATGCTTGATGGAAGGATCGCGCTGCTTCGATCCAAACGTAGGAATGCAGATATGCCAGCCCCTGATCGTAGTACAACTGTGCTTCGGACGAAGTCGTGGTCACAGCTTCATGGAGCTTTCCGATTCCTTGCCGCAGAGGCAGCGGGCGCTCAAGCACCTCTTGCGGGACCCAACCAATCGCTTCCTTCGGCTCGTGGTTTTCATGTTGCGCTAGAGCAAGGGGGATACTTCCAAGTATCCCAACGACGCATACAGCCAATAGGAATGTTCGCCCGCTCATATATTCCTGTTTCTCGACGCTGATAATTACCCCCTAGTATTTGTGGAAATTTGCATCCTCAAATCTCGGAAATTTCGACAGTTCTCAGGTAATACCCTGCCTCCAACCTCCGCGCCTTAACTCCAGGATCAGCAACGTGCAATCGAATCATATAAGTTCCAGGCTGCGTTGGCGCCCAGGGGTGAGTCCAAAAACTCCAAGGGTCGTTAGTTTTCTGTTGATAGTTTTCCACATCAACATAATCTTCTTCCGGATTGAAACGGATTTGCAGCTTAGAGACTGGAACGGAGCCTCCCCATAATATTCCCACAACACGGTATCTGATTTTTCCATCGACTGCCCACTTCTCGACTCGGATGGGCATCGCGGCTTGCTCGATCGTCGCCGGCTTGTACTCTCGTGCGGCCTGGGGCACGCCGCTCTGCATCGTTCGTGCCGCGTATTCCTGCATCTGCGAAGTTGCCGCAGCCAAATCATCCACAAAGTGAATCTGGTTGACCCATTTGATGCAAGTGCACCCATACCATCCGGGCACAACCAAGCGAACGGGCGCCCCATGGTCTCGTGTTAGTGGGCCACCGTTCATTTCAGTCGCGAGAAATGCGCCGGTCCTCTTCAGTTCTTCGACATTGAATATCCAACTCGCCCCCGCAACGGAACTGACCGATTTTGTCCTATAAGTATCAAAGCCAGAGATCAGGACTCGCTTCGCGACTGATTTCGCCACTGTTCTTTCGAGAATGTCGGACCACGGTGTTCCCGACCAGTTCGCTACGCTGATCATTCCGAAGTGTACGCTACGCGAATTTCCCGCGCATTCCATAAGGTGCGCACCCATTGGCTTCGTCATTTTCTTCAGGTCCTCGACGCCCAAATCGAATGCTCTAGATACAAGCCCATTTACTCTTACTACCCACGCCTTCTGGCCCTCCAAGAGTTCCGAAGCACAAGTCCGGACGTAAAACCTTTCACTCTTTGTAAGGGACTCTCGCAAGTCCAGCTTCGATAGATCCGCGTACATTCGTCCATCAAGCTCTGCCCCAAGAACCCTCTCCATCGGCACTGACGCTTCCCCGGTAAAAGCAATCACCCCGAGCACTTTGCCTCCCTCAAAGCCACCTTCTTGTCCCCCTGCGGCGATCGGCGACGAGAACAATCTCTCGAAATCGCAGAGAACTGCACCGCTCGCGAGTGAACACACTGAGAGCCATTGGCGGCGGCTAATCCGAGTCTTGAGTGTTTGAAGCATCAGTGCATCGAATCCGGGTTTTAACAACTGTGGCCATCAGTTTATGGGAGCATTCATCATTTGCAAAATGGATCTCCGCAGCAGCCAACGTGCGCACCGAGGGCGCCTGCCCGAGGACTAGCCGCCAAAAGAAAGGGCCCTCATCGTGAAGATGAGGGCCCTCTTAGGTGAACGGCGCTCCCGTTTAGAAACTGAACCGGACGGCAAACTCCATGTCTCGGGCTCCGGCTGAACCTGTTTGCGGTCCTGCCGTGGAGGTGAAGTTTCCAAAAGTACTCGGGCTCGTCGGGTCCGTTGAGAAGCCGTTGAAATTAACGCTATTGAAAACGTTGAACACCGTGACGCGGAATTGCAATAGCTGGTGTTCGCTCCACGGCATATTGAACGTCTTGTAGAGCCCCATGTCCGCGGCAGCGTACGCGGGGCCGGTTAGGACGTTGCGTGATCCTGGCAACCCCGGCAGAGTGAAGCTGATGTCGGCGAGCGCCGCCTTGGCGTCGGCGAACAAATTGGGCCTCGTGCCGTTCGTACCGTTTCTAGTAACACTGGTCTGGAGCGGCGACACGATCGTGCCTGGAGTTGTCAGGAAGAAGTTCGTTGGGAAGTTGAAGCCGTTGCTCGGGCTCAAGGGGAATCCGGAATGCCACCGCGCGGTGCCGGAGTACTCCCACCCGCCGATAAGCGCATCCACAAACCGATTGGCGTTGGCGGCAAACCGGTGCCCGCGACCAAAGGGAAGGTCAAGGATGTAGTTTCCGTTGAAGTTGTGCTTCAAGTTGAAGTCCGAACGGCCCCGACCGAGGCGCAGGTCAAACGGGTTCTGGATGAGACCCGCCAGCGTTCCATTCCCAAGCGGTGAGAGGTCTCCATTTTCGGCAGTGGAATCGTTGTCGATCCCCTTTGAGAATACATAGTTTGCCGTAAAATGGGCTATCCCCACATTCTTGCGAACCGTGACTTGGAGGCTGTGGAAGTTCGAATTTGCCCAGTTGGTCCAGCCGGGCAAGCTTGAGAACTGCTGCTGAAACAAGACAAGGCCATCCCCTTGCGGGTCCACGGTACTGTTCCACGGAGATACTACCTTTCCCGGGACAGGATCGGTGTCAAGCGCGAATAAGGCGCATGACCACGACTGAGCAGCGTTTGATACCGTGAAGGCATAAAAGGCCTGCGTCGGGGTTAAAGAGTTGTAGCCTGCCTGACAAGCCGCAAGCTGAGGATCTTTTGAACTGCATAACTTTGCCGCGTCAAAAGCTGGCATGTTTGGCAGCATGTTGGTAAAGAACGGGTTTGCAGAGATCGTGGAAAGCCCGGCAACGTTGGGCTCTTTGAAGCCGGCCACGGTGACTTGCGGGGGGATAGTCGGTCCGGACTTGGTCGGCGTGAAATTGGCGACCCGTGCCACCTGCCGATAGGCCGTAAACAAGTCCACCCCGCTATTGGGGTCACGTATGTTCGTGTACTGGGCGAAGTCCGTTTTGCCCAACAGCCGCCGTCCCAGGGTTCCCACATAAGCGACATCTAGTACAAAGTGCTTCGGCAGTTCGCGCTGGACCGACGCCGTCAAATGAATCGAATACGGTGTCCGCAGATTCTGATCGACGGCAAAGCCAAGCGCACTCAGATTGGAAGGTGGCGTAAACGGAAACGTGGCCTTTGTGGGAGGAGTAAAGAAGGGCGCGGCCGCTGCCGGGAGTCCCGTACAGCCGGTCGCGCTGCATGTTCCGCCGAATCGCGGCGCCGTAGCCAGAGAGAACTGCTGTGAGCCGTCGATCAAAGCTGTGGCGGTGCCCGGGGATCCGCTCACATCGCTGTCGATCGCCAGGGCTTGGCCAACCTTGTCATAGAATATGCCGGCGCCGACGCGGATGGAAGTCTTTCCTGGTCCGCCAAAGACAGACCCAAGAAGTCCGTCAGTGTAATTCGGAGCGTAGGCTAACGAGAGGCGCGGCGCGAAGTTCTTATGGTCAGGGTTGTACCAGGATGAGGTGTTGTTGGCCTTCCCTGCCGGCGTCCAGCTCAACAGCGGGGAATCATCCGACGGTTTTCCCGCGTTCATATCGATCATGCGCTGATGGAACCATTGCATGATGTCGAATGTGGGCCGCACCTGAAACCCGTTCGTCTCCCATACGGGAGTCTCATAGCCCCACCGCAAGCCCAAGGTAACGGTCAGATTTGAACGCAGGCGCCAGCTGTCCTGCACGTAGAGCTCGCCGACGCGCTCCGCGAAACTCCGCGCGACGGGTGTCCCTGAGGGCGAAACTGCGCCCGTGCCCGGATTGGCAAAGAAGGTTGCATTCACTTGCGTGATCGACCCAGTTAACATCATGAAAGCGCGTGTTACGGCTGTGCCGTTCGCAGCCGCAGGTAATGCTGCGCCTGCTGCACATCCGGCATTTCCAAGGCAGCTTGAGACGTCGCCGCACAAACCGATGCAGAAGCCGTTGTTCACCGAAAACGCAGGGAAAGACGATGTTTCGGAAATGCGGTCATTGGTCACTAGCCGCAAAACTCCACCCATCTGCAATGTGTGCTTGCCTTTGCTCCAGCTCACGTCATCGTTGATCTCGTGTACTGGCACCGCTCGCTGTACGGGACGCGCGTTGAAGTTAAGGATGTTGTCAAAGGATCGCACGGAGAACAGCCCGCCGATTGTCCCGGATTGGGCTACACCCAACCGTGTATAACCATAGCGGGCGGTATTGATCAGGTCAGGAGTAAGCTGTGCCTGGTATTGAATCGCGTAGCCGCGACTATTGTTCAGCAGTTGCGACGCCGGGGCTTGCCCGGGGAATTGCGCTGCGGTCAGGTCTGTTTTGAGACCCTGCAGACTTCCTCGCCAGAAAATCGAATGGCGCCCGTCCTTCGTGAGGTTATAGTCGAGCCGTCCGATATAAACGTTGTTAAAGGTCTGCACAGGCGGGCTGAAGGTGAATCCAATAAAGTCCTGTGCTCCTGTAGGTGTCGCGTCTAATCCTTGCGTCGTGTCCGTCCCGTGCGGGAACAGATTCATGTAGGGAACCATCGCCGGGTTGATACCGATCCCCGCAGGGTCTAGGGATTGGATCTGCGCTGGGGTTACTCCTTGAAAGCCTGCCGGTACCGTGTGCGAACCTGTAAGTCCGGCTACAGAGCCACCCGGACACTGTGAAGCCGTTGCGCATTTGTAAACCAGCACGCCATCCCGCAGAAAGTCCGACGGTACTATGCGAGAGCCCGATGCTCCGACCGCCTCGCGGCGCTCCTCATTGTCCAGGAAGAAATACATCCTGTCCTTCTTGATGGGTCCGCCAAGGGATCCGCCGCCAATGTTGCGCTGGTCCTTGGCACGAGGAATCTTTGCCGCATTATTAAAGAAGGAGTTTGCGGCTGTGCCAGTCGTGCGGTAGTACCACCGCGCATTGCCGTGGAACTGGTTCGAGCCGCTCTTGGTCACCAGTTGGACCTGCGCCCCGCCGACCAGGCCGTTGGTGGCATTTGCGTTTGTCGTTGTAACACGAAACTCTTGCACGGAATCCAGTGTTACGGGAAGAGCGCTGGTAAACGCCGCCTGGTTCTGCCAGTCGTTCGAATCCACGCCGTCAACCGTCACGCTGTTCTGGTTACCGCGAATCCCGTTCACTACGCCCTCGCGCAGGTCAAGCGTGGCTATCGAACCCATCGAAAGACGGTCCGTATCGGATCTCCCAGTGAAAACCACTCCAGGCTGCAATGTGAGCAGGTTCACTACGTTGCGCGCCAAGAAAGGAAGGCTCTTGACCTGGTCTTCGTCAAAAGTGTTTCCTACGCTGGCATCTTCCGTATTCAGTGTCGGTGCCGCCGACTCCACTACCACCTGTTGCGAAATTGCGCCAATCTCCATCCTTACGTCTAGGTTCGTTGGCGTGGCAACGAGAACACTGACTTTCGACGTTATGAAACTCCTGAAACCATCTTTGACCACTTCTACCTTGTACGTTCCCGGCGGCAGTTGCACGAAGTTGAATTCGCCGTTCTTTTCGGTCTGTGTGGTCCGTTCAGCCCCGCTGGCAACGTCCGTCAAGGTAACTTTTGCGCCGCTGACAGCAGCTCCCGTCGGGTCACTCACGACACCCCCAAGCGAACCGACGTTTTGCGCCCGAGTGGTAATAACCGAGAGTAGGCAAACAACGCAGGAGAGCAGAAAAATACGCTTCGCGGAATTCCAATTCATAGACAACCCCTTTCGCGCACCCTAACCTATTATTTTTTGAGACGTACGCAGGTGGGCAGCACCAAGCCGACACGTTTAGTGTGCGGCGCTTTGCTGGGTCATTACCTGGAGAAAAGACACGACCCCTCGCAACCTTCCCCACCACTCAACCAGCAATCTTTGACAAAGGTTTTAGGTCAAACTGGCATTGGTTGTCAAGGAAAGTTCTTCTAATTTCTCTATAAATTCCAGCTTGTTCGAATTTTGTCTTTTTGAAGAAAGCGTTCCAAAAGTTGACGTTCTCTGAATTTGAAAAAAACTCTCTTTGCGGCAGAAATTCTCCAGGATTCAGCCGAGTTTCAGCAGTCTTGCCACGGTCACCGCCGGAATACCGCGGATGGCCCCTAGGATCGAATCGGACACTTCTCCATCCAACCGCACGAGCGAAACCGCTTCTGCGCCCTTAGTCGCATCCCGTCGCCCCAGCGCAAATGTCGCGATATTCACTCCCAGATTGCCTAGCGTCGAGCCCACCTGCCCGATAACTCCGGGTTCGTCCCGGTTCCGCAAATACAGCATCGTCCCCGCAAGCTCCGCTTCGAGGGGAATCCCATCAATCTGCAGCACGCGCGGCGAACCATCATGCAAAACGGTGCCCTCGGCGGAAAAGCCTTTCGCGGAACCGGTCTTCCCCGGTAAGGCCGCCACTTCCAGGGTGTTAGGGAATCCGCGCTCACGCCGCCGCGTCTCCTCCTCCACGGAGAGCCCGCGTGCCGCCGCCACTGCTGGCGCGTTCACCACGTTCACTTTTTCATCGAGCACCGCGTTCAACATTCCCGCGAGCACCGCGCTGCGCAGCAGATGTGTGCCGACTTCCGCCACCTCGCCGGCGTAGCGAATCCGTATTCGCGCCGGCCTGACAGCCACTGCTTGTGACACCAGCGATCCTAGCCGCTCCGCCAGAGCCAGATACGGGCGCACCCTGCGGTACTGGTCGGCCGATAATGCGGGCAAGTTCACGGCATTGCGAATCAGCCCTTCCGCCAGGTAATCCTTAATCTGCACGGCCACCTGCGTCCCGACTTCCTCTTGCGCCTCCGCCGTTGACCCCGCCACGTGCGGTGTCGCAATCACGTTCGCCATTCCAGGTAACGGCGAATCCTTCGGTGGCTCGTGCACGAAAACGTCCAGCGCCGCTCCGGCCAGCTTTCCGCTCTTCAGCGCTTCCGCCAGCGCGCCTTCGTCAATCAACTCGCCCCGCGCTGCGTTTATAAGTCGCGCTCCTTTTTTCATTTTTGCCAGCGTTTCCGAATTGATCAAATTCTGCGTCGCCGGGCTTAGCGCGGTGTGCAGCGAGACAAAATCGCTCTCCGCCAGCAGCTTTTCAAGCGGCACCAGTTCGACTTGCACCTCTTGCGCCGCCGCTTCGCTGATGTATGGGTCATACCCCAGCACGCGCATGTCGAACGCGTCCGCTCGCAGCGCTACCTCGCTTCCAATCCGCCCAAGCCCGATTAATCCCAGCGTTTTCCCGCGCACTTCCGTTCCCGCCGCGGACGATTTTTCCCAGCGCCCCTCATGCATCGCTTTATCGAGCCGCGGAACTTGCCGCGCCAGTGCCAGCAGCAGCGCAAACGTATGCTCTGCGACGCTGACCGCGTTTCCGCCCGGCGTGCTCATCACCAGCACGCCGCGTGTCGTGGCCGCATCCAAGTCAATATTGTCCACGCCCACCCCCGCCCGGCCCACCGCTCGCAATCTCGGCGCTTTATCCAGCAGTTCCGACGTAACTTTCGTCGCGCTCCTCACGATCAGCGCGTCCGCGTCCGCTATCTCCGCGTTGAGAGTGTCCTTGGTCGTGAGAACGATGTTCCATCCCGCTTTTCGCAGCAACTCCACGCCTCGTTCGCTGATCTTGTCCGCTACAATGACTTTCATCGGGCCTCATCCAGTCTGGTTTGTATTTCCGTGTGCGAGCAGGCGTGCGATTTCCGCCAAAACTAAAATATCAACGGTAGCGAGCCGCCCGCACGCTGTCAAATCCGCTTTCCTCCCCCATCTCGGTGTACGCAGAGTCTTTTTGCCCTCCGTGCCTTCCTCGCCCAGTGCGTAAATTCTTTCTCTTCTGCTATATTGAATCGCATGACTCTTTCCGAAAAAATCCAGAAAGACCTGACCGACGCCATGCGCTCGAAGGACGAGCTTCGCCTCAGCGTCCTCCGCGGCGTCAAGTCTGCCATCAAGTACAAGGAAACAGAAAAAATCCGCGCTCTCGACGAAGCCGAATCCATCCAAATTCTGCAAACTCTCGTCAAGCAGCGCAAGGAATCCATCGACCAGTTCGGAAAAGGCGGCCGCCAGGACCTGGTCGACAAGGAAACCAAGGAACTTGCCATCCTCGAGTCCTATCTCCCCGCCAGCGCTAGCGACGCAGAGATGGATGCCGCAATTTCCAAAGCCATCGCGGAAACTGGTGCCAACTCCAATAAGCAAATGGGCGCCGTCGTCAAAGCTGCCAAAGCGGCTCTCGAAGGCAAGGTCGTGGACGGCAAAGCACTGAGCGACCGCGTCCGCGCCCGCCTCTCCTAGATTTCTGAATAGCGAGTCTTTGGATTTGCTGGCGCCCGTGAGACCGGCGAGATTCTATGCCCGAACTCAAAACCATCGTCCCGACCGACTCCAACGCGCGCGCCCTCGCCATCCTTCGCATCGGCGTCGGTATCTTCTTCCTTATCTTTGGCCAGTACAAAGTCTTCGGTACACAATTTACTCTGCACGGCGGGTTTCAGTTCTGGATCAACCGCTTCCTCGAACAAGGCGGGGCCTACCCCTTCATGGCTCCGATTCTCCGCGGCTTCGTCCTCCCGCACGCTACGCCCATCGCCTTCCTTGTTGCGTACGGCGAACTTGCCATCGGCCTGGCCCTCATCCTTGGCATCCTTGTCCGTTCCGCAAGCGCCGGCGGTCTTATCTTTATGGTCGTCTTACTCTTCTCTTCTGACTACCCTGGTCCTACTCCCGCTCTCTGGCAATACTTCGGCGCAAGCCTCAGCCATTCCGTCTTCGCACTATGTTTCGTTGTTTTTCTGACGGGACAAAGCGTTCAGGTGTGGTCCGTCCCCGCTTGGCGCGCGCAACAAGCCAAGCCCTAGGCCACCGTTTAGTGCGAGGCTGGCTGCAGAACTGCCGTGTTTCGCTCGTCGCCCGCAATAATCCGATAAAATTTCTTCAAACTCTCCATCTGCGCCAGCGGCACAGTGAGTTCTTTTACTTCAAGCTTGCGAGTGTATTTCAATGTGCTTCCGCTCGCTTCCGTCTTGCTGTGATAGCTCGCAAAGTCGTAGTCCACATCAACAGGCGGCGGCAAATCGCTGACTTCATAACCGCTCGGCAGTGTAATTTCAAACGTATCCGAATCAAGGGACGGCCCTGAGAACTCCACAGGAAATTTTCGTGGGTCCTTTGTCTCTAGGAGTCCGCTCGACCTGCTTCCCAGCACACGTGGCCGCACCAACAGCAAATTCCCGGCCGTCTTCGCGTAATTTTCCACAACCAGCGAATATTCCCATCCGAAAGGCTGATCGTTATGCTTCAAATTCGTTACGGAAGCATGCGTTAGCCGGTAATTCGAAAGCGACTCGGCCAGCACGCTCTCGATCGGTTTGACCTTATCCTTGTCTGTCGCGGCGGAACGCAGTGCATACCTTTGGCGCGCCGCGGGATCACCCAGGCGGATCTCCGTAACGTCACCCGTCAGCGTACCCGCAGGTGTCAGCATCAATTTGGCGGTCCTGCGTACGCCGTTCATCGCCGGCGACAGTTGCGGGAGTTCGATCAGCTCGCCGCCTGAATCCGTCACGAGTAATCCGAAATTTGCCTGCAACGCTCCGCGCAAATAGCCAAACGGAGTCATCTCGTCCGTAGGGTCGAAAATCAACAAACGTCCCAGCGTCTTGTGCTGCAGTGTCGCCTTCCATTCCCCTTCGCCGATTCCTTCCGGAATCTTGATCGCTAGGATCACGTGATTAAACCAGTTCACGGCCGGCGTTTTTGCGTTGATGGCCCCCCGACGCGTGTTAACGACCACATAGTACGAATCGATGCCGATTTCCTTCAGCATCGTGCTCATCAACGTGGCTTTGTCTTTGCAATCTCCAAAGTGGTGCGAAAAAACGTCATTCGCCGCATGCGGCTGCCATCCACCGATTCCGAGCTCGATGGCCACGTAACGTATATCGTCTTGCACAAACCTCGCGAGCGCGGCCATCTTGCCTGCCGTATTGGTCTCTGAAGCAGCCAGCGCGGCTACCTTTTGTTTGATTTCCGGCGAACTCTCTCGCCTCCCGCGCACCAACCCCGACTCCCAAAGCGCCATGTCGTTCCAGTTTTCAAAGCCCTTCGTTTGTCCTCCACCAGGTGGAAAAAACGAAACGATCATCTGTCCCGCAACCGCAGACCACGGCGGCATATCATCTTCCAGGCGAAGGCCTTCGATATTGTTGACCACCCACTGCCATTGATTGCTTCCCGCGGAGGTCGCTTTCACTTCCGGATAATTCAAAAACACTGCTTTGTACTCCCATCCCGCCGGCAGTTGCAGCGTGTACCTCGCTTCGCGCACGGGATCCTCGTGCTGGAAACTCCATTCGTCCTGCAAAATGTACGGCCGGTCCTCATGCTCGATTTCATAGCCCACTATGTTTCCAGGATCTGCCGCCGGAATCTTCAGAATTTTTGTCCGCAGATCCGAGGCTAGTTCTCCATTCGACACCCCGAACAAGGCCGTCTCCAGCACATCCTTGTCTTTCACTTCGTAATCCTTGCCCTGCGCCGGAATGCACCAGCCTCGCAGCCCTGTTATGCGCGTCTCGGAATCGTACGACGCATAAATCGTGCCGTGCTCGCGTCCTCCAGGCCGCAAAATTTTGTAAGCCCGCCGATCGATGCTCTTAATCTTGCCGTTGCTCTGCACATTCAAAATCTCTTCCGAATACAACAGCACTGCGTCCGTCTTCTCGTCGTGTGGCGGCAACGGCGCGTTCACCAGCGCGTGCATCCATTGCGGCGCATCCGCCGCACTTAACGCCCTCGGCGCCAACGTCCAGCACACCAGGACCGCTGCCCCCAGCCGCGCGCCTCCCCGAATCAACTTAGTTGCGCGCGCCTGTGCCCATTGGTTGCAACACGATTTGCTCTTCATCGCCGGTCCTCACTGACTCGTAAAAACTTCGCACCGCCGGATAGTATTTCTGTTCTAGCATCACCAGATCGCTCTTCAAGTGCCGCTCTAAATGCAGCGTGCCGTTCTTCTCATCCACCTTCATCGTGTACACCAGCAACTTTGCGTCTCGGTCTCCGGGCTTGGGCAGGTTGGTCACCTTCCATCCCAGCGGCAACTCAATGGTCACGTCATCCAGCTTTTGTGACATGAAGTGGTAGTACAGCGGATGCACCCGCGTCGTGTGCTCGTACATGCGTTTTTCCGAGCCTCCAAAAAGTCCCACTGGCAACAAGGCATGGCTTCCCGCGCCTGACATCCATCCCGGCACCTTCAAATCATATTCCGCCACCAGCTTCGTGTCCGCGCTGGACCAATCCGGCTTGTTCGTCAACTCCACCTCGATCGCCGCCGGAACCGAATACCGCACCTGGTCTTCCAGCAGCTTCTTACGGGCTGTATCGTCCTGGTTCCGTTCCTCCACTCGCAGGGAAGCTGCCTCCAGCCCCGTGTAGGTGATCTCCAGTTTTCCCTCGAGGCTTCCTTCTGGCGTCAACTTTAATTCTGCTTTGCGGTCGATCTGCGAATCCCCACTGTTGGGTAAGCTCGTCATAATCCATGTGCCGCCGTCCTTATCCAACTTCAGTCCTGGCGAATCAGTTTCCGGCCAGGGCAGCATGCCAAACGGCGTGAACGCCGAGCCGGGATCGAAATACATGTCCTTCCCGTTCACCTTTACGATTACGACATAGGTGTGCAGGTCTCTCGCTCTCATCAGATTTTTCACAAAAAAGTGATCTTCCCGGGTCGAGATCCTTGCCGCGGAAGCTTCTAGCCCTGCCGCGCGCGCCAATCCCAAAAAAAGCAGTGTGATTTGATCCCCGTCTCCATATCCACGCTTCCACACCTCTTCCGCGTTCCCTGCCCCTTTCTCCTTCGCTCTCTTCTGCTCTTGTTCCGTCTTCTCGACTTCGTAGCTCTTGTTTCGTAACTTTTGCATTCGTGCGTAGATCTTCTGCAGCTTCACTTCAGGAGTGTCGCCCGCCGAAACGATCGTTCCGACGGCCTCTTCCATGGCTTTCTTCTTGCCGACAAAACTTTCCACGTGGTCATTCTGTTTCTTGCCTTCTTTTTTCCAGAACTTATCAGGGTCCGTATCAACGGATCCTTCGCTGTAGTTGAAGTCCACGCGGAATTTCATGCCGTCTTCCGGAGGCATGTCGTCCTCAATCTGGAATGCGGGAATATTGCTCGCTTCCATGTGGATCCCCGGATTTACACCCTTGCCTTCCACGGGCGGATGGACTGCCGCCGGCAGCCCATTCGGCCAGCTCCAGCGCAATCCAAACTCGGTACAAGGTTTTAGCGTGAACTTTGCGGCCTTCGTAAACAGGTCATCGCTCAAGATCCAGTGCGAGTCGAATACCCAATATTCGGCGAAGTCGATCATGTAGTGGTACTCGATTATGCTTCCCGGCTGCACGTCCGAAAACGTAAACGTCTTCGCCAGGTACTTGATTCCCCGCCCCTTCACGATCTCTTTTTCGTATACTTTCCCATCGAAGTTCACGATCGACCCGTCCGGATGAATCGTTCGCGCTCTGATGTTCACGACGTTGTACTCGTCCTTGACGAACGGAATCTCCGCGTCCGCATACTTTCTTCCTTCTTCCGTAAAAATCTTTTCCCGGACGTAGTTGTATTCGTGAGGCGTGTGTATGTTGCTGTCATCCCGGTCCACTTGCCTGTATAGAATGACCGCTGGCGCTCCCGGCGCCTCTGCCAGGCTCGCCATCTTTAGCTCTTCCGGCGAAATAGGCAGCCATTCGTCCGCGTTGATCGACCTCACGCGATACATCACGCCTCCAAGCAGTATCACCGCTATGATCAGAGATAACCGGCGAAGAGACACACCCCACCTCCAGAATGGAACTTCACATAGCTTAATTTCAGCGGATTTCCGTTTACAGGATAGAGCTTCACGAATACGCGCAAATCGAGGGCACGCAGGAAAGAACCGGGACCTGCACCGCCGCGCTGGGAAGGGTCTTGGCGCATAAGCAGTGTTACCGACCTGTGTTACTTGCTGCCGCGGACAATACAAGGCGACACAGCTTATGTCAATAGTCCCTGCGGAGTCCCCGCAGAGCGCCCCGCTTGCAGGAATCCGCTGCCACGACCGCACGTCGTCGCCGCTTATTTCGCTCTTACCCCAACGTTTCCGGGAAAAGTTCGGCCCCCGAATGCGAGGAATTTCGCCTCTCTACGAAGGCCCAGCCACTTGCGTAAGTTGCGACTCTTCCGTCCTTGATCGCCTTGCGGGGTTCCGCGGCCCGACGCAACCGACAAACAGGACACACCAAGCTTTTCGAATCCGTTCAGGACACCAAAAAAGTATGTAATCCAGCCAACGAGCCACCGACTCTGTCCGACCAACTTCTGACGTGTGGGCAGCCCTCCGCTAGAACTCCAAGCGAAGCGATAGCTGCAAGTTGCGCTCGCTGCCTTTGGTCGTGACTTTGCCAAACGTCGAGCTGGTTGGGTTGAAGTTCACGCCTCCCCCGCTAGCGCCGCCCAGATTCGGGTGGTTCCAAACGTTGAAAGCCTCGGCGCGGAACTGGAATCGGAAACGCTCGTTGACGGGAATCGTCTTGAACAAGCCCATGTTCCAGTTCTCGAACCCGGGCTGGTAGATGATGTCTCGCACGCGCTGCGTGTTGAACGTTCCCTTAACCGGCGCGGTAAAGATCGGAGTTCCGTCAGAGTTCGTGGTGGCGAACCATTGGTTTGGATCCTTAGCGCCATTGGCAGCAAACTTGCCGATGATGACGGGATTGCCACTCATCACCCAGTACTGCCCATTAACGCCGCACCCAAAGTTTGAGTCCAGCCCCACGCCAGCGTAGTCATTTGCCGCAGCAACGCTGCAGGGCAGACCTGTCTGGAACTGTGTGATCCCGCTAATCTGCCACCCACCGAGCACCCTGCCAACGAATCCCTTTTGCGCACGATAGAACGGAAGCGGATAGAGATAGTTGATGGCCACTATATGACGGGCGTCAAACTCCGAGGGGCCCCACATCATACCCGGGTCGTAGGTGTTGGGAATGACATCGCGCTGGTTAGAGCCGCTATCCATGCTCTTTGAGAATGTATAGGCCACGCCAAACATCAGTCCGCTCGTAAATCGCCGATTCCAGGAAATTTGCAGCGAATTGTACATGGAATTGGCGACGTTATCCGTTTCACGGATGGAGCCGAACCCCTTGTACGGCCTTATGGCATTGATATTGATGCCGGGATTCGCCGCTGCCACAGCAAGGGTGGGCTGATTGATGTCGGCTTCTCGCTGCAGGTGCACACCACGCCGTCCAACGTATCCAACGCTGAGAATCGTCTTCCAGAACATTTCGCGCTCATAGCTCACATTCCAGGCCCAGGCCTCCGGATTCTTGAAGGCCTTGCTCTGCGTCGTTACGACCAATGGAACGTTGTTGGTCCCGGTGCCACCCGGATTATCCACGGTGCCGAAGGACACGCTGGCGTTGGGCTGGAAAGGAGGATTTCCGCCAAGGAAAATGGAGTCGCTTACACCCAGGCGCGTAAAATAGCGGCCTGCCCCCGCGCGAAAAACATTCTTTCTGTTCATTTGGTAAGCAATGCCCAGCCGCGGCTGGATGTCGCCCCACTGGATGTCAGAAAAGCGATTGGGAACGTTGTGAAATAGGCCGTTATAAGTATTGGTGCTCGCCTCGGGAACGCGGCCCATGGCGGATGCCGGGAATCCGCTTCCTGGAATGACCATTCCGTTGTAAAGCTGGGCAATCGTTGGTGTGCCGGTGATGAGACCCGTCTTTGAGTCAATGGTCGCAGCGTTCGCAGGATCGTAAAAGCTCGGGTCGAAGACTATCATGTTATTCCACAGTGCATGATAGGGAACAATTACCGAGTACCGCAGACCGAAGGTGACGGTCAGGTTCTGGCGAACCTTCCAAGAATCCTGCCCAAAGCCCTCCCACATACTTCCTCGGAATACCGTGTACGCCCGATGTCCAATTTCCGAATACGTGTCGAACAGCCCCAGAGCCGCGTTGGCCGCCGCGACACCGGTGGAAGCCAAAACGTATCCCGGCCGTACGAAATTTCCCCCGTTGTCGCTGAACAGGAATTGGCCATTCTGGTTGTTCGTGCACGTGTTGCATGCCTGCACGTTAATTTCATCATTGTCGTTCTCACCGTCATACTCGTAGAGGCCGCCAAACTTGAAGGTGTGATTTCCCTTGATCCAGGTGAAGCTGTCGGACATGTTGATGATCGGCCCAGAAGAATGCGAAGGGTATGGTCCGCCGCTCAGTCCGGAAAAGCCTGACATATTTACGGTTGGAATGCGGTTCTGGATTTCTTTTCCGGTGGGAAAGATATACGGATAGTTGAGGCCTACGGTCGTGCGGTCCAGGAAATGCGCTTGGTCGACTGGGATGTGCACATTGTCCTTGCTCGCCGTCAACAAAACTTCATTCACCTTCGTCGGGCTGATGGTCCACACGTAGTCGATCGAATTGGTTTGATTCGGCCGGTTGAAGAACTTCGGCGTTTCGTTCGTCCCCCCGTCTAATGGTTGGTACTCCCAAAAACTGTAGTACACGCGGCGCAGCCGCAAGCGCTGCTTTTCGCTGAGGTTGATGTCCACAGCCACGGTGTCCTTCCGCTGGTTCTGTGGATGCGACGCCTGGAAAAACCAGTTTTGGTTTCCATTGATTGGAGTAGCAAGGTTGGGTGCGGGGTAGGCCTTCAAGATACCCAAACCATTGGCGCTGGCTACCGATCCCGTCGAGGCCGTGCCTGGCGCCGGAATAATGTTTCCGGGAAATGGAAGACCCGTCTTGGGGTCCATGATTACGACTGTCTTGTGATAGAAAACGTTGTTTGGATCAAGCAGTTCGCTAAAGTCCCCCTGCCGCATTTTCAGCGTCGGAACCGTTACCGTAGAATTTGAATCCGTGAAGACGTACCTCACCCACTCCTCTCCCCAATACCAAAAGACCTTGCTCTTGTCCGTGTTGAAATGGTTCGGGATGTAGAAGGGACCGCCGATGTTGTATCCAAACTGGTTATAGTGCGTCGGAGCGGTGACGCCCGTCGTCGCCGGCACGGCGTTGCGCGGCCATGTGTTGGCATTAAAAACCGTATTGCGCACGTATTCGTACGCTGCGCCGTGGAAGTCTTGCGACCCGGCCTTGGAAGTAATTCGAATCTGGCCGCCCGATGACCGGCCGTATTCCGGCGCGTAATCCGCCGTGAGGATTTGAATTTCCTGTGTCGAATCCACGTCCGCCGAGCCCAGGCTGGTGCCGTTGGAACGCGTGCGAACCGCTGGAGCTCCATCGTAGGTGATCAGACTCTCAGGCGTTCTTGCGCCGTTAATGTTCGATGGACCCGAGCTGAAATTGAAGCTGAGGCTTGCAAGCGTGCCACCCCGAGTGCCCGGCACAAGATTTGCCATGAAGATTGGGTTGCGGCCATTCAGCTCCAGCGAGTCAATCTGCGCGCGGGTGACGAGCTTTTGCACCGATGCTGATTCTGTCTGCAGCTGCACCGCCGAGGCCGAAACCTCCACGGTTTGTGAAGCGCTTCCTATCGTCAGCGTCGTATCAAGCGCCAAATTCGCGCTCGGATCGAGCTTGTTTTCATTCGATTGAAACTTTTGAAAACCGGAGGCTTCGATGATCACGGTGTATAACCCGGGCGGCACATTGGTGATCGTGTAATAGCCGGAATCGTTCGTCGTGGCTTGGCGCTGGACTCCGCTCTTATTCTGAATCGTGACCTTCGCGCCCGCAATCGTTCCGCCCGACGGATCCTTCACAAATCCTGACATCGTCCCGAGGTCCGACTGCGCAAACAGTGCTCCTGAAATCAGCAAGCACAGGGAAAGGACTAGAGCAGCCTTAATACACCGTGTATTCATGGAGCGCTCCTTAATCTGATATCTGGCACTTCGGCAGGAAATCCTTCGAACCGCCACTCCACTCGAGAAAAATGTCGACCAGCAGGAGCATTGGTTTCCCGTCTGGACTTCCAGGCCGGCCGGGCACCGGCACTATACATCTGCCCGCTTCGCCGTTCAATGCTCCTTTTCAAGTTCTCACGGCAATCTCCGGCCACCGTCGGCGCCCATTGTGTTCTCCCGGTAGTCTCAGTCAATCCGGTGAATCACGGGTGTTCCATTCCATGCCTCTGCTTCACGACATTCTCCCTGCCAATTGTGGACAGGCATGCCCAGCGTCCGTTGTGCCGGCTGAATTGTCCCCGGAGAAGCAGTCAAAGTCGTGAACGGTTCGTTGAACTTGTGTGACATTTTTCGCTCCAACGAGGCCGCACGCGTGTACTCGGTGCCCTCGGCGCGCTCAGACAAATCAGCTCGTCCTGTCGTTTGCTCGCCTTGCGACGAAATTGTGAAACAGCCTTCTGTAGCAGCTGCTCTGCCCCGCCATTCAATCCCACCGTTCCTCAAATTTCTGTGATAAACACGTATTCACGCGAAGGAGGGCCCATGCGCAAATGGGGCCTCGTCATTACCGTTTGTTACGCCCTGATTCTTCTGGGCTTCATCCTGCCAATGGCCGTGGCTATCGTCGGGTCTCATCTCTCACCCTCCTATCTGTGGGAAGGCATCATGGAGGCCTGCCATCACTGGAGGCTCTGGGTCCCGTTCGGGATCTTCCTTTCGGGTCAGGCCCTCCTGCTTTTTCTCTCCGTCGACACCTCCTTCAAACGCCTAAGACCCCGCGCCCACATTCTCGTTTCCTGCACAGTCTCTGCTCTCCTCCTGGCCATTCTCACCGCTGCGGGAATCTTTTCTCTGGGTGTCGGCGTTTCTGGCGATAAGTTTGGGGACACCTACTTTTCTGCGGAAGCCGCTGTCTGGGCTTTCTGCTTTGGGCTCTGGCTGCTCTGGGGAATTCTCTTCTATTTCTACTTCCGAAACACTTCCGCTGTTGTGACCCGGCTCCTCTCCTGGCTCCTGAAAGGCAGCGTCCTCGAGCTCTTGATCGCCGTCCCTTGCCACATCATCGTCCGCCGCCGCCACGATTGTTCTGCTCCCGTCGTCACCAGCTTCGGGATTGCCTCCGGCCTCGCCATCATGCTCCTCACCTTCGGCCCCAGCGTCCTCTTCCTCTACAAAAAACGCCTCGACTCCTACCCCCCTCGCCCCTCCGCATAGCCACCGGCCCCCGTCCGCCCTTGCCAAGTCTGTATAGCGCGCCCTTCCCCGCCGCCAATTCTCCTTGACATGCGTTACGTAACGCGTTACGCTGCGATGCGATCCGGTCGATCCGCCAGAAAGGCCTCAAACGCCTTTATGAAGACGACGACCCTCGCGGTGTTGTGAGCCAGCACGCCGAAAAGCTGCGAGATATTCTGGTGCGTCTGGACGCTTCGGCTACCGTCGCTGACATGGACATCCCCGGTTTTCGGCTCCATCCGCTTAAGGGCGAGCTGAAGGGCTTTTGGGCCGTCACCGTCCGGGCTAACTGGCGAGTGATCTTCCGCTTTGCCGAAGGCGACGCGCTTGATGTCGACTATCTCGATTACCACTGAAGCATGGCTTGTGAAGCGCTGCCTGTAAAGGATTGCCGCGGAAGAATGGCTGTTGAAGGAGAACGCATCATGCCGATGAAGAATCCCCCCCATCCAGGCGGCTTTGTGCTGCGCCAGTGCATCGAGCCTTTGGGCTTGACCATCACCCAAGCCGCTGCTGCCCTCGGCGTCACGCGCACCACTCTCTCCGAGCTAGTCAACGGAAAACGCGGCATCTCCCCCGAAATGGCCGTCCGCCTCTCCAAAGTCTTCGGCGGCAGCCCCGAATCCTGGCTCACCCAGCAAGCCCACTACGACCTCGCCCGCCTCCGCACCTCCCACCTAAAACTCAAACGCCTCCAATTCGCCTAATCGTCGCCCGCCTAGCCAAGCTTGTTCCGTTGGACCGAACCGCCGCTCCCCTATCAGCCACTCCATAGAATACGGGTGTCCACGCGTTCAAACTCTATGAGGACTATTTCCGAGTGCGCCACCATCAGTGCTGCACGGGCTTCAATAGTCTACGAAGGTCCTCGAAGCTGCTTTGGAGGATTTGTGCGCCTGCGACTACGCCCTTAGTTGTTTTGGCCACTGAGTCTGTGTGCTCGGTCGAGCGGACAACTTGGTACTCCTCGGCCGGGTGTCGCTTCCCTACGGTTTTCACGGGGCGGATTTTGACTTTCTCTTCGTCGGTCAGCGTTCTGTTCGTTCAAGCGCCGTCTCACTGTCTCACCAAACTACAAAATTCCCGCCAACTCCTTCCAGCTCCTCGACTTCCCCGCGTCTCATTCGAATGATAAGTACCCAGGTACTGTACCTTGACAGTAATTCAATTCCCTGCTACCATTCCCCATGCTCCGCCCACGCCCGCCCTTCCTCCAGCCCGGCTCCTCTTTCCGTTGTAGTGGCGGACCTTTAGGTCCGTGCTTTTCTCTTGCTCCGGGGTGTCATCCCGAACGCAGTGAGGGATCTGCTTTTTTCCCCTTCGACTTTGAACTTTCGACTGTCAACCTCCGCGCTGTAACTCCTTTCCCTGCCACTCTTGCAAACCTGCCGCAAGTAAATGAGAACAAAACAACTTTAAGTCTTTCATTTGCCACTCTTACAAGCCGCGTCACCCGTAAGTTCTTTGCTTGCCACTCTTACGAAAACACCGGGGATGTACCCCCTAAGACTAAAACCTGTTTCCGCGTTTGTCCGTTCTCGTCACTCGCCACTCGTCACTCGACACTAAGTCCTGTGGAATCCGCACTTACGAAAAATACGCCCATAACTCGTTTAGAATCCGCACTTACGAAAAAACCTAGGGGTAAATTGTTCACTGGAAATGCTGTGACTACCGGCTCCGACCGTGTCCGAAAGTGCGCCTGTCCCGGCCGCGCTGAGCGCAACCAGCTGGGGCCCGTTGAACAAGGTGCGCGGGTGCGTCCTCTCTGCCCCCAGTCGCCAGTCACAAGTCACCGGTCACGGCCGACCATCCCTCAGAGAACCGCTAACTCCCAACCTCCGACTTACGGCATAATCCTCCCGCACAGGGGCAACACCCAAAATCCATTGCGCAATCGGGGAGGATGCAGTGACTGATCGTCCATGGAGTTCCACGGCCCCTCCAGGAGAATTCCGCACCTACATCTCCGCGGAGGAGACCGTCAAGGAGTTTACGGTCCGTGCCGTTATCCTCGGCTCCTTGTTCGGCTTGCTCTTTGGCGCGGTCAGTGTTTACGTCGGTCTCCGCGCCGGCCTGACCGTCTCCGCATCCATTCCCATCGCCGTTCTATCGATCAGCATCCTGCGCGCCTTCGGTCGCTCGACGATCCTCGAGAACAACATCGTCCAGACCACCGGCTCCGCGGGCGAGTCGCTCGCCGCAGGCGTCATGTTCACGATTCCCGCGCTCATCTTTCTCGGCTTCGGCTCGGAGTTCACCTTCTGGCGGATTTTCCCGCTCGCCCTTCTCGGCGGATGGCTTGGCGTGCTCCTCATGGTTCCCTTGCGGCGCCAGCTCATCGTCAAGGAGCACGGCAACCTCGCTTTTCCCGAAGGCACTGCTTGCGCCGACGTCCTCGTGGCAGGAGAGCGCGGTGGCTCGTTTGCCAGCCGCGTTTTCTGGGGGCTGGGCCTCGGCGGCGTTTACACCGTCTTCATGAACATTTTCCAGGCCTGGACTTCCCAGCCCGAAAGCCAGCCGAAATGGCTCCCCGGCGCATCCTTCCGCGCCAACGTCACTTCCGAATATCTCGGCGTCGGCTACATCATCGGTCCCCGCGTTGCTGGAATTCTTTTCGCCGGAGGCATCGTCTCCTGGCTTGTGGTAATGCCCGCGATCAGATTTTTCGGCCAGCTCTCCGGCCACGTCGCCATTTATCCCGGCACGATTCCTATCCCGGAGATGTCTCCGGACCAGCTCTGGCGAACTTACATTCGCCCGATGGGCGCTGGCGCCGTCGCCGCCGCCGGCGTCATCACTCTGATCCGCACCATGCCCACAATCGTTTCCGCTCTCCGTTCTGGACTCAAAGACGTGCGCGCCCAGGGCGGCGGCCAATCCTCAGCCTCCAGCCGTATCGATGAGGACATCCCCATGCGCACGGTCATCCTGGGCTCGGCTGTCGTCATCGTGATGCTCTGGGTTTTGCTGACCTTCCATCCCATGAAAGGCGCAAGCACGTTCTGGTATCAGAATCTTTTTGCCGCGATCTTTGTTGTCGTTTTCGGATTCCTGTTTGTCACCGTTGCTTCTCGCATCAGCGGCCTTCTTGGCAATTCCTCCAACCCCGTCAGCGGAATGAGTATCGCCACGCTCATGGCCACTTGCGCTATCTTCTTTCTCGCCGGTTGGACCGCTCCAAACTACGCCGCCCTCGCGCTCATGATCGGCGGCGTGGTCTGCATCGCCGCCGCTATTGCAGGCGCCACTTCCCAAGACTTGAAAACAGGCTATCTCGTCGGCGCGACTCCCTACCGCCAGCAATTGGGCCTGCTCATCGGCGTCACTGTTTCCACCTTCGCCATCGGCGCCACGCTCAACTTGATGAACGTTGGCCTCGAGAAATACGTTCCCACGCAAATCCCCGTGAATATCGCCGCGCTTCCCTCCGGCGTGAAAATTGAACGCGACGGCTTCGAGTATCGCGGCAAGCCCTACACTCTGATCAACTCCCTTGGCTCCGGCGTCATTCCCGACGGAGAATATCTCTACGACAGCAACTCAAAGCAGATCGAAATCCAGTGGGCGCCAGGCATCGGCAGCGACAAAGCTCCCGCTCCGCAAGCGCGCCTCATGGCCACGGTCATCAACGGCATCCTCAACCAGAAACTCCCCTGGCGCCTCGTCCTGATGGGCGTCGCTCTGGTCCTCGCCGTCGAAGTCCTCGGCGTGCGCTCGCTCGCCTTTGCTGTCGGTTCTTATCTTTCCATCGCGACTACTGCGACGATGTTTGCGGGCGGCCTCGTCCGCTGGCTCGTCGAAACCAGCTCCAAAGAGAAAAAAGACCAAGGAGAAGCCAGCCCCGGCGCTCTTTATTCCAGTGGACTGATTGCCGCCGGAGGTGTCTTCGGTTTGCTCGGAATCGTCATTAATCTTTTTCAGGATCCAGAAATTGCCACGCACGTCCCCGGCTGGTTCGGCCGCCTGCTGAATTTGCCCTGGCGTCCCGACCTGTTCGCGATTGGTCCGAAGCTTTGGGCCTCGCTTGCACCCAACGATCAATTGCCGGTGCCGACCCCCGCCCAATCTCTCTTCGGCGTGTTCATGTTCCTCCTCTTGGCCGGTTCCCTCTTCCATTTCGCGAGAAAGAAATTGAATTAAGGAGGACATTACTAAGCAAAAATCCCGCACGAAATCAGCAATGCCCGGACTTTGACGGGCGCGTTCCAACACCGTAAACTTTGAATATGGGGACTTCGTTTCGCGCCCGCCGTTATAACTTCGACTGGCGTGGCTTTATCACGCCCGGCGTCAAACTCCTGGTGCTTATCTGCGTCGGCGTCTTTCTCGTTCAGACGCTCGTCGACATGTTCCTGGGCCTGAAGGCCACATCCTGGATCAACCACTACTTCGGCCTCGTCGCGCTCGGTCCCATCCCCGGCCTCCGTGTGTGGCAGCCGTTCACTTACATTTTTCTCCATGGCGGCTTGTTCCATTTGCTGATCAACATGCTTTTTTTGTGGATGTTTGGCCGCGAACTGGAACTTATCTGGGGGAAGCGGCGTTTTCTGAATTTCTTTTTTCTTTGCGGCATCGGCGCCGGTCTGATCGAAATTCTAGTAAAGGTCATTCCCATGTCGTGGGGCCACACGCCGTCTGACGTCCCCACGATCGGCGCTTCGGGCGCTATTTTCGGAATTCTGATGGCGAACGCAATTCTGTTCCCTGACCGGCGCATCTGGCTTTTTCCATTGCCGGTCACGATTCCGATGCGGCCGTACGTTGCGGTTATGGGCGCAATCGAATTTTTCTCCACGCTGGGAGCAGGCGGCGACGCCGTGGCGCACATCTGTCATCTCGGCGGGATGCTGGTGGGGTACATTTACTTGCGGCGGGGATCGTTTCTGTACAGCGTTCGGAACAGCGTGTCCGACTGGCAGAACAAACGCAATCGCAAACGATTTGACGTCTACATTAACAAGCGCAAAGACGAGCCGCCTTCGCGCCCGGATCGCTGGGTCAATTAATCTCGATTCCAAAGCTGAGCGGGTGAAGTGGTAAAGTGGCTCGTGACTGGTGGCTCGCGCAATGCAGGCCGAGGGCGCTACGCGGGGCCGCCGATGACGTGAAACTTCATGAAGTTGGTTGTGCCGCGAATGCCCATGGGCGTGCCTGCCACGATGCCGATGACATCTCCTTTACGCACCAACCGCTCTTCCAGCAGACGCTTTTCCGAGATGGCTGCCAGGCCGTCTATTTTGCGAACGTCGGGAATGTGCCGCGGCATCACGCCCCAAATGAGCGCCATGCGCCGGCGGGTGTCCGCTTCCGGCGAGAAGGCGATGATGGGCACCTCCGGCCGGTAGCAGGAAACCAGCCGCGCGGTGAATCCGCTGTGCGTGAACACGGCGATCAGCTTCATCCGCAGTTCGCGTGAAGCGTGGCAGACTAGTTCCGCCACGGTCTCCGCCACCTTCAATTTTTCCAAGGGCACGCGCCGAGGCGACTGCCAATCGCTGGCTTCCGCCGCTTCGATAATTCTCGCCATCATACTGACGGCTTCGAATGGATATTTTCCCGAAGCCGTTTCCGCGGAGAGCATGACAGCATCCGAACCGTCAAAAATCGCATTGGCCACGTCCGAGGCTTCCGCGCGGGTGGGCCTGGGATTTTCGGTCATGGATTCCAGCATCTGCGTGGCTGTGATCACGGGCCGGCGGAAGTGGCGCGCGCGTGCGATAATTGTTTTTTGTACGACCGGAACGCGCTCCGGGCTCATCTCCACGCCGAGATCGCCACGCGCGACCATCACGCCATCCGCGGCGTGGAGGATGGCGTCTAGATTTTCGATGGCTTCCGGTTTTTCCAGTTTGGCGATGACCGGAGTGGTCTTGCCTGCGCGCCGCACCAAGGACTTGGCAAGCAGCACATCTTCGGGCCGCCTCACAAAACTCACGGCGATGTAGTTCGCGCCGTGCTTTAAAGCGAACGCCAGATCTTCCCGGTCTTTCGGGGTGAGAGCGGGAACGCGCAATTTGATCCCCGGCAGGTTGATGCCTTTGTGCTCTCCGAGGGCTCCGCCATTCACGACCTCGCAAATAACCTCGGGGCTGCGCACGCGCAACACGCGCAATTCGATCAAACCATCGGAAAGCAGGATGCGGTCTCCGCGATGGACTTCCCTCGGCAGCGGGCGGAAGGTGGTGCTGACGCGCGTGGTATCCCCCAAGACTTTTGCAGTAGTAATGATGAAGCGCTGTCCGGCGCGCAACTGTACGGGCCGGCTTCCTGCGAGCTGTCCTGTTCGAATCTTCGGCCCTTGCAAATCGGCGAGAATGGCGATTGGCTTTTCGTGTTCAACGGCCGCGCCGCGCAACGTGGCGATATTCTGCGCGTGCTCCGCGTGAGTGCCATGAGAAAAATTCAGCCGTGCAACGTCCATTCCCGCTTGCATTAGGCGGCGGATCATGCGGGGAGAGCAGCTGGCCGGTCCGATGGTGCAGACGATTTTGGAATGACGAAACGCCATATACGTTAGTGAGAGGGAGTTTACAACCTTCCGCGTCCCAAAGAGCAGCAGCCTTGCCGGCCGCCGGATTGGTTATCTTGTGGCGGCGAATTCCGAGACGATGCGCGCGAGGAAATCGACACCCTTGTCGAATGACGCGAGAGGAATGCGCTCGTCGTCGGCGTGCATGCGACGGGAATCCTCGTCGGTCATAGGGAACGGCGAGACACCGTAGGCTTGCACGTTGTGCAGCCGCAATTGAGCCGAATCCGTCGCGCCAGCCGATAAGAACGGCAGGACTGGAGCGGCGGAGAATTCCTGGGAAGCGGCCTTGGTGATTGTGGCATAGAAATCGGACTCAAGCGAAGAGGGCGGAGCGGCAAGTCCAGCGTCGGGCTGGACTTCGAAGCGAATTTGCGGGTCGTTCACCAATTTTGTCAGTTCGGCAAGCAACACGTCGATGGTGTCGCCCGGCAAGAGCCGCACGTTGAGCATGGCACGGGCTTCGGAAGGGATAACGTTAGCACGCACACCGGCCGTAAGCATCGTGGGCGCGATGGTATCTCGCAACATGGAGTTCCAGAGCGGATTGGCCTCGGAAATGAAGCGCTGGGCGTGCTCGCCGCGGTCGGGAGTATCCAGAGAGCGAATCCACTTGGCGAGTTCGTCGTCTTCGAGCGGTGCGAGTTGTTCGAAATAGCGGCGGACGATGGCCGTGTAATGCACGGGCGCGATGTACGCACCGATTTTGGCGACGGCCGAGGCGAGATGGAGGACGGCATTGTCCTTAGTTGGAACCGAACCGTGACCCGAGGGACCGCGCGCGATCACCGCAACGTTCACAGGAACTTTTTCACTAGCTTGCACGGCGACATACTGCACTTTGCCGTTCTTCAGGACGACCCTGCCGCCTTCGTTGATGGCAAAGCCGGCGGCAAATTTGTCCCAGTATTTCGCGATAAGCATCTTGATACTGGCATCGCCACCCTGCTCTTCATCGGCAGTGGCCAGAAAAATGATGTCGCGATTCAAGCGGGCGTTCGAACGCTTCAGAGCAATGAACGCCGCCAGGGTGGCCGTCAACATACCTTTGTCGTCGATAGAGCCACGGCCGTACATGTAGCCGTCTTTAATCACCGCCCCGAAGGGATCAACGGTCCATTTGGACTTGTCCACGCCCACGACATCCATGTGCGCGACCAGGAGCAAAGCGCGAGACGGATCGGGCATGGCTGCGCTGCGCAGACGCGCCACCAACGCGCTGCGGCCTGGAGCCAAATCCAAAAAATCCGAAGCGATTCCTTCCTTGGTCAGAATACCGGCAATGTATTTGGCGGCGGCTTGCTCATTGCCGGGGGGATTGGTGGTGTTAATGCGGATGAGATCGGCGAGCCAGACTTCCGCCTCTTTTGCGAGCGCGGTAGTATCCCCGACGGGAGATTGCGCTGACTGGACAGCCGGCATAGCAGTGGATGGGGCCTGCGCCGCGAGGGGTAAGGCGGCAGCCAGGGACAAGAGGGACAGCGACAGAGCCACGGCGGGAATAATCATAGGCATTCTGCAGTTCCAATTCACGAAGACATCCTCCGTCATACATCTTAGTTAGATGCGGCCAAAGGCGGCCAGCCGAGCAAACGTTTTGCAGTTAACGCGCTTCATACTAACATGCAGGTGTGGGGGCCGGTCCGCCGGCTTGGCAGGGCGTTGCGTAAACTCAAACGCCGGACACGGATTTGCAGCAAAGAAGGAAACGCAGGACCACGGACTGTGACGATTTCTACGGCGAATCGAGGGGTTAAATGAAAACCATTGTTTGCGCAGTTTTACTCACATTTCTTGCGGCTGCAATCCTTTTGCCGATGGGAGAGGAACATGTGGCGGCCCAGGCACCCACGGGTCCGCAAGGGGGTGCCCCACCACCGAAAGGCGCGGCTCCGCAAACGCCCACTACGCCTCAGCAACAAGCGCCCCAGGGAGGGGTGAGCATCGCCGTTGAGGTACCTGTGGTGACGCTCGATGTAATCGCCACCACGCAGCATGGCGACATCCTGACGGGCCTTAAGAAAGAGAACTTCCGTGTTACCGACGACGGAGTGACGCAGACGATCACCAACTTTGGGCCCACCGAAGCCCCGATCACGATCGTCATGCTGATGGAGTTCAGCAGCCGCGGTTTGTACGAATGGTTCGCCTATCAGGCGAAGTATTGGGCCGACGCGTTTCTTCCGAATCTCCAGCAAAAAGATTGGGTCGCGCTGCGTACTTTCGACATGCAAATCCACGACGAAGTGGACTTTACGCAGAACAAGGACGAAGTGCGCAACGCGATTTATCATCTCTATTTCCCCGGCTTCAGCGAATCGAACGTCTTTGACGCGGTCTTGAAAACGATCGACGACATGAAGGACGTGAAGGGCAAGAAATCAATCCTGCTGATGGCCACCGGGGTAGACACATTTTCGAAACACACTTTGGACCAAACCATGAAGCAACTACGGCAAAGCGACGTCACGATTTTCTGCGTCGGGCTGGACAAGCCGTATCTTAATTTTTTGGAATCGCACGGTTCCATCGGCTCGCACATGAATTATTTGCAGGGCGAAAACCAGATGAGGACGATTGCAAATTTGACGGGCGGCTATGCCTGGTTCCCGCAATTTGACGGCGAACTTCCCGGCATCTTCCATGATGTTGCGGCGTTTCTGCGGCACCAGTACAGCCTGTCGTACACGCCGACGAGCGGAGGAAAGGATAACAAGTTCCACAAAGTGAAGATTGAGCTGGTGGATGCCAATGGTGGCCCGCTGGAAATCCACAATCAGAAGGGCAAGAAGGAGAAGTGGGTGGTGTATGCGCGCGAGGGTTACGAGCCACAAAAAGCGGGGGCCAGCGACTGATTAGCCGTCAAGCTAGTAGCCACGCGCGAAATCAACCTGGTTGAACATCTCGCGCCCGTCAAACCAGCGTTCCAGCAGATCCATGAGGAGAGCCGTTTCGCGATGCCAGAGGCGGTCGCTTACGGCGCTGGTGTGCGGCGTGATGAAAAGATTGGGGGCTTTCCAGAGCGGGCTTTCCGGAGGAAGAGGCTCGACCGAGGTTACGTCGAGTGCGGCGCCAGCGAGAGTGCCTCTTTCCAAGGCGAGGATGAGCGCCGCTTCATCCAACAGAGAGCCACGACCGATATTGATGAGGCGGGCGCCGGGCTTCATGCGCGCGATTTGTGCGGTGCCAATCAGGTGGCGTGTTTCGATTGTTTCCGGCGCGGCGATGACCACGTAATCCGCGTGCGGGAGAGTTTCTTCGAGTTGACGAGCAGGGACGATTTTCTCCGCGTGCGTGGAATCGCCTTTGCCGGAGCGGGTTAGACCCCAAACGCGCATGCCGAAAGCGCGAGCGCGCTTGGCGAGTTCACGCCCGATCGAACCGAATCCCACGATGAGAAGGATTTGGCCGCTGAGTTCGGTGAGGTGTTGCGGCTTGTCCCAGATGTCCTGCTGGCCCCAGTGCGAGCGGTCTTGATGGCGCGTGGAATCCGGAAAATTGCGTGCGAGCGCCAAGAGGAGCCCCATGGTGTGCTCAGCCATTGGCGGAGAGAAGACACCGCTGGGATTTGTGACCACGATTCCGGAATCGCGAAGCTCGGGATACATCAATTGCGCCACGCCAGCGGCGGTGGAGTGAATCCACTTGAGTTTCTTGGCGTGTGTAAGCTGATCGGCGCGGAGAGAGTAGCCGACGAAAATATCCGTGTCCGGCAACTCGGCGGGCAGTTTGTCGTAGTCAGGCAGATGGACGACGCGCATCCCCGGCCATCGCGCGCGGATGGTCTGCGGCATCACCGGCTGCGGGCGCCAGAATGTGAAAGGATGCCAGACACAGATGACCAGCTTTGTTTCAGTTGGTTTGGTGCGGTTCATTCGTGTGGGTCGCGGTGTTTCCAATAAAGAAGCAGGCCGAGGATGAGGCCCAGCCCGCCGGTACCGAGAATGAAAGGGCGTGAGAGCGGAAGAGCAAACCAGCAAATCACGACGAGGCCCACGGAGACGATGGCGCCGACTGGCGTGCCGGGAATGGTGATGGTGCCGAAGGAACGCGGACGAGACCGGCCTGGCTCCGGAGGGTTTTGCGAAACGGGTTCGTAGCTTAGGCTCATTTTACCGCCTTGTGTTGATGCGCAAATCGTGGCCGGTCATGTCCCTGGGCTCAGGCTGGCTGAGGGCAGCGAGCATGGTCGGCGCGAGGTCGCGGAGAGAGCCGCCCGGTTTCAATTGAAGCGAATCGTTGTCGCTGACGAGGATGAGCGGCACGGGATTGGTGGTGTGATAGGTGTGCGGGCCGCCGGTGATGGGATCGATCATGGTCTCCGCGTTGCCGTGATCGGCGGTAATGAGCCAAACGCCGCCGCGATGCTTGAGCGTTTGATAAATTTGGGCGAGTCCTGCGTCAACGGCTTCGACGGCCTTGATCGTGGCTTCGAGGTTGCCGGAATGGCCGACCATGTCCGCGTTCGCGTAATTCATGATGATGGCGTCGAAGTCGCCCTTCTCGATAGCGTTGACTACCGTGTCCGTGATTCCCTGAGCGGACATTTCCGGCTTGAGGTCGTAGGTGGCAACTTTGGGTGAGGGAACGAGGATGCGCTCTTCGCCGCCGAAGGGCTTTTCCACGCCCCCGTTGAAAAAATAGGTGACGTGGGCGTACTTTTCGGTTTCGGCGCAGCGCAGATTTTTGTACTGCAGCTCTTCGAACACTTGGGCGAGGATGTGCTCGAGTTTTTCCGGCGCGATGACGAACTTCAACCAGGGCCAGTTTTTGTCGTACTGGGTCATGGCGACGTAGAAGAGATTCTTGGGGCGCTTCGCGTCGGTGATTTTGTCGAAGCCGGGTTCGACGAGGGCGCGGGTCATCTGGCGAGCGCGGTCGGCGCGGAAGTTGAAAAATATCACCGCATCGTCATCGTGAATGGTGGCAACCGGCGCGGCCGCGGCTCCGTTTCCCTTGGTGAGGACGATGGGCTTCACGAACTCGTCGGTGACGCCTTGTTCGTAGCTTTTTTGGAGCGCGGCGAGGGGGTCGTTCGAATGCGTTTCGGCTTTGCCGTGAACCACCGCGCGATAGGCCAGCTCGACGCGTTCCCAGCGGTTGTCGCGGTCCATCGCAAAATAGCGGCCGGTGAGCGTGGCAATTTCGCCCACGCCGCGCTCGCGCATTTTCTGTTGCAACTGGCGGACGTAGTCACGGCCGCTGTTTGGCGGCGTATCGCGCCCATCCATGAAGCAGTGGACGAGTACGCGCTCGACCTTTTGTTGCTTGGCCATTTCCAGCAGCGCGAAGAGATGCTGGATATGCGAGTGCACACCGCCGTCGCTGAGAAGTCCGAGCAGATGCAACTGACGCTGGCGGCCGCGCTCCATGGCCTGCTGAAAGAGCGGCACGTTCTGTAGTTGCTTGTTGGCGATAAGAAGGTCGATGCGAGTGATATCCATGTGGACAATTCGGCCCGCGCCCATATTCATGTGGCCGACTTCGCTGTTGCCCATCTGGCCTTCGGGCAGGCCGACGTAGGGGCCGGAAGTGTGAATCAGCGTGTTCGGAAATTTCTTCATCAGCTCGTCGTAAGCGGGCTTACGCGCCAGAGCAATAGCGTTGCCTTTGGACTCGGCGCGGTAGCCCCATCCGTCGAGAACGGTCAATACAATTGGTTTTGGTCGCTTGGTCATAGTGTTTGCGTGAAAACTATCGCGCTGCAATGTCCTGTAGTGCGGCAAGGAGACGATCCACTTCTTCTACGGTGTTGTAGTGAACCAGCCCAATGCGCAGGAGGCCGCCGCTGGCTTCGACGCCGAGACGTTCGGTCAAATTCAGCGCGTAATAATTGCCATCCCAGGTGAAGATGCCGCGCTCGGCGAGGAACGTCGCCACTTCGGTGGGCGTGTGATTGGCAAGCCGAACGGAAACAGTCGAGCAACGCTTATCAAACTGTTTTGGATCGCTGATGCCGAAAAGTTGCAAGCCTGGAATGGAGAGCAGGCCTGGGACCAGACGCGAGAGCAAGGCCATCTCGTGCTGGCGCGTCGCGCGATAGGCCGCAAGCAATGCGCCGCGACGGTCCGTTACAGCGCGATCGCAACGCCGGCCCAGCTCGGCGAGGTAATCGACGGCCGCGCCGATGCCCGCGATTAATTCTTGCACTTGCGTTCCAGTTTCCCAGCGATCGGGGAGGGAATCCGGCGCGGGGCGCACTTTGTAAGGACGGAAGCGCAGCAGATGCTCGCGCTTGCCGTAAAGCGTGCCCATGTGCGGGCCAAAAAATTTATAGGGCGAACAAACTAGGAAATCGCAATCGAGAGCGCGGACGTCAATCGGGCCGTGGGGCGCGTAATGCACGGCGTCGATGAACATCAGCGCGCCAGCGGCATGGGCCAACCTGGTGATCTCGGCGACGGGATTGATAGTGCCAACGGCGTTCGAAGCGTAGCCGACGGCCACAAGTTTCGTGTTCGCATTGATTTTTCGCTTTAGGTCTTCGAGGTCGAGGGTGCAATCCGCCTCGTGAATGTCCACCTGGCGAATCACTACGCCCACGTCCTCCAGCGCCCGCCAAGGGGCGACATTCGCGTCATGGTCCAGTGTAGTCACGACAATTTCGTCGCCTGGCTCCAGCACCCGTCCTATGGCTCTTGCGAGCGCGAATGTGATGGTGGTCATGTTCTGACCGAAGACCACTTCATCCTTGTCGCAATTAAAAAAATCGGCCATGGCCGCGCGCGCGGAGGCGATAATGGCATCGGTGCTGCGGCTGGTGGCAAACGCGCCGCACGTATTCGCATTCGAGTTGAGAAAATAATTTTGAACCGCGTCCATCACCTGCCTGGGTACCTGCGTGCCTGCGGGTCCATCTAGAAATGCGGCGGCGTGACCGTTCACCTGCAATTGCAGCGAGGGGAATTGCGCCCTCACCCAGGCGACTTCCAGGGGCTTGCTATCTGTTCCATGCATCACGGGTGTGCTCATCGTTTTCTCCGCCCGCTAGTTTCTCACAGGGCGGGCCGAGGATGAAGCCACGCGCAGCCGTGTTAGCATTTAAGAGGTTGTTCCTCACTCATGCCGCTTTGGCGCCGGCTAGAAATCAAATGAGCGGCCAGGGACCGGCCGGCTCCGCGCCACGTTTCTCCATGAGGTGCACAGTGTCCGAACTCTCCACGCCGACGGAGCGAACTCGTGTAGTGCGCGAGCCGCAGCGCGGCGTCTATGACCGCGAAACGATTTACAAGATTCTCGATGAAGGCCTGGTATGCCACGTCGGTTTTTCGGCGGACGGCCAGCCGTTTGTAATTCCCACGCTGTACGCGCGCATCGGAGATGCCGTTTATTTTCACGGCTCCGCCGCGAGCCGCATGCTCCGTGGAGTCAGTGAGGGCACGAATGTTTGTTTGACGGTCACGCTCACGGATGGGATCGTGCTCGCGCGATCGGTCTTCAATCACTCGATGAATTACCGCTCCGTCGTGGCGCTGGGCAAAGCGACAATCGTTGATGCGCCGCAAGAAAAACTCGAAGCACTGCGCGGATTCACAGAAAAGATTTTGCCGCACCGCTGGGATGACGCGCGCCAGCCGAACGACAAGGAGCTCAAGGCCACCAGTATTTTGCGACTGCCGCTTACAGAAACATCCGCGAAAGTTCGCGTCGGGCCGCCAGAGGACGATGCTCCCGACTACGCGCTTCGCGTCTGGGCCGGTGTCATTCCGCTGCATTTGGCCGCTGGCGCGCCGATTCGCGATGAACGGTGTGATCTTGGAATTCCCGTCCCGGCTTATGCGGCCGGCTACAGGCGGTGAGCTGTGAATGAATTTACTCCCGCATCCGTGAAGCCGCCTGCGACAATCGCAGCCCTGGAAGCACTGGACATTCGCGTGGGCACCATCGAACGCGTGGAAGAGGTGCCCCGCTCCGAAAAACTGATGAAGCTCATCGTGAATTTCGGAGATCACACGCGCACGATTCTGGCAGGAATCAAAAAAGAGCGCGCCAATCCGCGTGAAGTGGAGGGCCGTCAGGCTCTTTTTGTCGTAAATCTGGAGCCACGGAAAATGGCCGGCGAAATTTCAGAAGGGATGCTGTTTGATCTCGGCTACGCTGACGGCGTGATTCCGGCGCTCGCGGTCCCGGAGCGGCCTGTTCCCAACGGAACTCGCGCAGGCTAGCGTGTCACTGGCGGACGGCCCGCAGGAAATCGGCAAGCAGGCCGTAACCGGTAGCTTCGATTCCGGGATTGTGCTCGACGAACGAGAAACCGAAAACGTCCAGGTCAAAGCGGATCGCGGAGCTGCTGCCTTCGAGATTGGCGAGAGGATCGGAAGCCAGCAGCAGTTCCGGGCGCACGCTACACTCCACGCCGTCGCCCCGGCGTTCCGCGCGGCAAACCAGTTTGTAGCGCATCCCCGCGGCGCGTACGGAACGGATTTTCTCTTCGCTCAGCTCGCGGATGCCGATGCGCTGCACGTGTTCGAGCCGCACGTTGGCACCCATCAATACTACAGCCAGCGCGGCAACTTTCACGGCCGCGTCCCAGCCATCCAAGTCGGCTGTTGGATCCGTTTCCGCAATGCCCATAGCTTGCGCGCGCTTCACGGCCTCTTCCATGGAGCGGCCCTTTTCGACCTCTGTAAGCACGACGTTCGTCGTGGAATTTAACACTCCTGAAAAGCCGCGAATGTCCGTAGCGGGCAAGCCATCCGGAAACATCGAAAAAACCGGCACGCCATCCATGACCGTGGACTCGAAAAGAAATTGCCTGTTCATTTCTTTCGCGAACGCGGTGAGCTCGTGATAAGCGTGCACGATAGGACCTTTGTTCGCCGTGATGGCGTGCATGCCCAACTCGAGCGCCATCCTCAGATGCTCCGTGGCTGGCTGGCCGGTTTTAATATTGAGCGAGGTCGCCTCAAAAAGAACATCGGCGCGCGTTTTTTCCAGCCACTCGCGGAGGTTACTCGGCTGCGCCGTGTTTCCATGCTGAATCAGAGAGTGACCGTGAAGAGCGGCAAGTGGGTTAAGACCGTCGGGATCGGCGATCCAGCCGGTGCGGCGCGTCGCCACTCCCGTGAGCCGCCAGCGAATATCGTAGCGCCGGCGCAATTCGCTTTCTTTTGAAATGAGCAAGCGCAGAAGCGCGCGGGCGACGTTGCCCATGCCGACGATGGCGAGGTTATAAGATGGCATGAGCGGGTCCTCCGCGATGAAGCTGGCGAGACAAACAAAAATGCCCGTCCCACCGTGCGGTCGTTACGAGCGGCGCCCCCAACGATGAACTAAATTAATGCGCTGCGGCTAGCTTCGCGGCAGCGTCGGCGATTAGCTTGGCTTCGTCCTCGAGGCAATGCGCCACGACCTCAACTCCTTGATCGGCCTGCTTCCACTCCTTTTGTTCGATGGCTTCCCGAACATAAGGCATCGTTTTGGCCGCGTAACCCGTATAAAAACCGGGCGCGTAGAGTTGGTGCCGGTACCACTTCCGGTTCGGCAAGCCGTCCTGGGTGATAAACTTGCGTTCGCTCTCCATAAGCAGCCGGTTCACCTCGTCGAGCGAGGCCGCAGCCAGCGCCGCGCCGCCGTTGGCGTTGGCGTGTTCCAGAGCCTTGTGGTACTGCTCGGCGCTGCGCGTCACCGCATCGGCGGCGTTTTCGAGCGGCGCGAAGTTCTGGTATGGCGGAACTTCTTCCTTTTTCGGCGGAACGTAGGTTTTCTTCGGGTCCGCGGTAGCCGTGAAAACGCCTTCATCGATTTCGCGGTTACGCTCGTGAATTTCGTCCTGCATTTTCTTCGACAAGTCTTTCAGTTCGTGGACGTAGGTCTGCATGGTTTCCGCGAAATCGCCAAAATCAAAGGGCAGGAGCTCGGCATCGGCCAAGCGCATCACGACGGTGCCGCCAGTCTGGGAAAGCGCTCGTCCATAAACGAAGTTGGTGTCACTGAAATGCGTGTACCAGTAAAAATCGTCGTAAATGGAGTGGTAGATTCCGCCGCCATCCTCGCCGCCGAAACCAATATCCAGCGACGCAATGCCAACGTGCTGAAGAAATGGCGTGAAATCGGAACCGGAGCCAAGCGCGCCCAGGGGCAGGTCGACGCGGTGCCTGATTTCTTGTTTCTTGTCTGCTGGCGCCCGTTCAATGGCGCGCAAGTCGTCGCGCTTCCAGGCGGTCAGTTTTGTTTCGGGATCCTGAATGTCGCGCGCGACATCGTTCATGAATTTTTCGAGAGTGTGCGATCCCTCAAGGGCAAGATAGCCACGGCCATTGCCGTCGGAATTGATGTAGGCCACGGCATGTTTGCTGAGCTCATCCGCGTGCTCCTCGACCCACTCGGTCGAGCCAAGCAAACCGGGCTCTTCGCCATCCCAGGAACAATAAATAATGGTTCGCTTGGGCTTCCACCCAGCCTTTACCAAATCGCCCAGCGCGCGCGCTTCTTCCAGCATCGCGGATTGGCCGGAGAGCGGATCCTCGGCGCCGTTTACCCAGCCGTCGTGATGGTTGCCGCGAATCACCCACTCATCGGGATAAGTGGAACCGGGAATCTTCGCAATGACGTCGTAGATGGGCTGGAGTGGCGTCCAATTTGATTTCACCACCAGATGAACTTTTCCGGGGCCGGGGCCGACGTGGTAGCTGATGCCCAGCGCGCCGCGCCAGGCCGCCGGCGACATCGGACCTTTCAGCGAAGCAAGAAGCGGTTCCGCATCGGCGTAAGAAATTGGGAGAACGGGAATTCTGGTGATGGTCTCGGCATCCTTCAGAGGCACGCGCTTTGCGTCCTTGGTCGCGCCTACGCCGGGAGTCAAAGGATCTCCCGAATAGAGCGGCATGTCCGCAACGCTACCGCGCTGGACGCCTTCCTTCGGGCGGTACGGCCCTTCGGGGAAAACGTCGCCCTGGAAATACCCGTCTTCGTGCGGATCGGAAAAGATAAGGCAGCCGATGGCCCCGTGCTCCGCAGCGACTTTGGGCTTAATGCCACGCCAGGAACCGTAGTAGCGCGCGATGACGATGGCCCCCTTCACGGACACGCCCAGGCGCTCGAGCTCCTCGTAATCGGCGGGAACGCCGAAGTTCACGTAGACGAGCGGCGCGGTCTTGTCGCCGTCAATCGAATACGCGTTGTAAGTGGGAAGCTGCTCGGACTTCTGCGTCCCTGTGTCGGGGTCACCGGGAACAGGCGGCTCTTGCAGCTTGGCGGTAAACTTCGGCCCGCCCGCGACGAGCTCGACGAGCCGTTCCTTCGGCGTCGGAAAAAGCACGTCGAACGTTTCAATGTGAGCGTCGAGTCCAAACTCTTTGTATTTCGACAGAAGCCATTCGGCGTTGTCCTTGTCGTACGGCGATCCCACATGATGCGGTTTCGCGGAAAGCCGTTTCATATACTCGCGAATATGATCGGGATCGGGTATCGCGCGCATCTTCTCTTCCCATTGCTTTTCGGCGTGCGAAGATTCGACGGAATAGCCGGCGAGCGGCTGCTCGTCGGCGACAACGTGCTTTCCCACTGGAGCAAAAGAAATACTTGCGAAAACAATGGATGCCACTAAGCCTCTGCGCTTCATGAGTCCCCCTCGGTTTTGCGAACGTATTTTGCCTGAACCTGGCAGCGATTGGAAACGTTTGTTGCTGATTTATTTAGCCGCGGCTTCCCGTTTTCAACAGGATGTCCAGATCATCGGGATGGATGGCGCAGAGAAGCGCGTCTTCGCGGTCGATGTGGCCCTTGCTGATCAACTGCACAAGCGATTCCTCCAGCGCGAACGAACCCTTTTTCTTGGTCATTGTGATTTCCTGATGCAAGTGCTGCAGAGCGTTGCGGCGGATGTGCTGCCGCGCGCCGTAGCCGATCATCAGAAGCTCCGCTGCGGGAAAACGCTCTCCGCTCTTGCTGGGCAGAAGGATTTGCGTCAGCACGGCGGCGATGGCCATCGCCAATTCCTGCCGGATGGTGTTTTGGCGCTCATCGGAAAAGGAATCGGAAATGCGCGAAATGGTCGTGGCGACGTCGATGGTGTGCAGCGTGGAAAGAACGAGATGGCCGGTTTCTGCGGCGGAGACGGCGATGCGCATCGTTTCCGGATCGCGCATTTCGCCGACGACGAGCACATCCGGCGCCTGGCGCAGAGCCGCCCGAAGTGCCGTGGGAAAATCGGGTGCGTCGGTGCCGATTTCGACTTGTTCGATCACGCTGCGGATGTGCGTGTGTTCGTACTCGATGGGGTCTTCGATGGTTACGATATGCCTTGCTTCGCGGCGGTTGATGTCGTCGATTAAGGCGGCGAGCGTGGTCGATTTCCCCGAGCCCGCTGGCCCCCCGATCAAAACCAGGCCACGCGGGAGATGCGCGAGGTATTCCACCGAAGGCGGAAGATTGAGCTCACGCAGCGTAGGGACTTTCTGCGGCAAGGCACGAATCGCGGCGGCGGCGCGTCCGCGTTCGCGATGCAGATTGATACGGAAGCGGCCCAACCCGGCGACTCGATACGAAGAATCCGCAATCTGAAGCTGGCGGTAGCGCGCGAGTGCATGGGACGAGAGTGCCGGGAGTACGGCGGCTTCGATTTCAGGGCCGTTGAGCGGAGCGTCTTCGATTTTTTGCACGGCGCCCTTTGTGCGAATGCACGCGGGCGCACCCGCAACAAGAAGCAAATCGCTTCCCGCGCGAGCTATCAGCGTCCTGAGCCAGCCGTCCAGTTGGACCGCTGCAGCGGGCTCCGATCCATCTCTCTCGCGAAGCTCGTTCAACTGGTTGACGATGCGGTCGATTTCCGGCGCTTCATCCACGCGAATCCCCGGTCCAGGCGGAACACAAAGGAGAATTCTGACGCAGAGCAGTCTTTTCGTCCAGAGCAGCGCGCACAAAGCTTAAGCGCGGACGAAACTTCGCTTCAAACATCTACGGCGGAGACGAGGTGTCTCTGCCGTCTGCTTGATTTCAACTTGTCTGGGAGACGCTTTCGACAAACTGCTGGTCGCGTCCTCCCTGGCAGCCGAGAGTAATAAATGATAGAGGCGGTTTAATGCGCGACCGTGATCATGCCAAACAATCCGTTGGCATAATTATTCGGACCGGCGGTGAAGAATAGCTGATTAGGTTGGCCACCATTTCCGCCGTTGCCGAATTGTATGGCCCAAATCTGGTTGATGACGATAGCTTGCCCGTTGGTGTCTCGTAGCGTGCCGAGGAAAGCGCCGGATGCGAGATCGAAAGCGTTGATCCGCCCGTCGGGAACATTGTTAGCGACAAGCAATGTGCCGCTGAAGGGGCCGAAGTCGGCCGGCGCCATCGCGAGACCCCAAGGCGAATGCAGAGGACCGTTGATTCGCAGAAGAACGTTTCCGGCGGTGTCAAATTCGTCCACGAAGCCCGCTGACGATTTGTTGCCACCGAAGGTCACCCAGAGCTTGCCACCGATGTTCTGGATGCCGTAAGGGGCAAAGCCCCCATGGATCGCCGGGTCGGTAAACGAACGCACCAGGTTGAAGTTCTTGTCGAAAACGTCGATGCGGCTGTTGGGGCCGTTGTCCGCGGCGTAGAGGAAATCTCCGGAACTGTCGCTAGTGATAGCCAAGCCCGTATACACGGCTCCGAAACTGGACCTGTCTGCCGCAATTATTGCGTGAGTGCCATCCACTCCGGGGCTCCAGCCGCTGATGGTGCCGTCCAAAGTATCAAACAGGAAAATGGCGGTGCCGGATTTGACGACATTCGAAACAGTTTTGGAAACAGAAAACGAAGGCGTTGGATTACCCACGGTGATGTTAAAAACGTCGCCGGTTGGCGACCCCGTGACAGTAGTTCCCGGCGCAGGCGGGATCGTAACCACTAGCCCTAGTTTCTGGCCGGCACCGTTGTACAGGGTGGACTTGCCGGTCACATTGTCACTGACCCAGAAGGGACTACCGCTGGAGCGAGTCAGGCCCCAGCCGTTCACCAAGTCTGGGTCCGTTGCGTCGGTTATCAGGTCGGTCCGTTTGTATTGCGCGGATGTTAAAGCGGGAAGGACAAACATCGACAGGGCGGAAGCCGCGATGAGCCTCCGGCACTTTATTGTAAAACTCATAATCATCTTTTCCTCCAAAACGAATTTTCGGATGCGATACACATCCCATGTGATCGCCAGAGGCTTAGTTTGGCTGGGTAAGAGTTCATTGGGAGCAACTTGAGTTCCAGCACGAACGACTGCCCACGAGATGAATTAGCAGTTGAGAACAAGGAGCTTAGGAGTGCCGGGCCAGGGAAACAAACCACAGCGCTCCTATTTCCCGTAGACAAACGCTGGTGGGGATACCGAAGTTGGAAGGTATTTATTCCCGGTAAGTGTGCGGAACCTCGACGGGTGGTAAGCCGCCGGACCCGAACGACTAGGCCTTGCGGAGAGTCAGGAGCGTGATTTCAGGAGGCACTCCAAGGCGCAGTGGCGCGCCGACAGTGCCGAGGCCGCGATTCACGTAAATCGAAGCCAGGGCCGATGAGCGGTTCGGAAACAAAGACCCGTGGTTCTTTTCAAACACCGAACCGTTCGAGGCGGCGCGGTCGTTCGGCGCAGGAGCGAACATCGGGCGGTGATAGAGCCCGGCCACATAATCCGTGATGAAGCGCGCAGGGCTGAGCCGGTGGTCGAGAATTTCGACTTGGATCTGTCCGCCATGAGTGTGGCCGGCGAGGGTTAACTCGATGCCCATCTCCGCGGCGCGATTGAACGCGTTGGGGTTATGCGATAGCAAAATATTGGGCATGTCGCGGCGCACTAGCGGTTCCACATGCTGGAGAACCTGAAGTCTGCGGCCTCTTGGCGTGCGCTCGCGCTGATAATCGACGCCGATCAGATTAAAGGATGCTCCCTTGAAGTCGATTTGTGCATTTTGGTGCCGCAACAACTTCATTCCGGCCTGCGCGAAAAGGAACTGCGCCGTGTCTTCCGCCCGAGCATAAATTTCGTGATTGCCGTTACAACCCCAAACGCCAAGCGGAGCGCGCAACCTTTTCACTTCGTCGATGCAATCGGCGATGGGATCGCTTGCACCGGTGATGAAGTCGCCCGTCACGAGCGCGAGGTCGGCGCCCAGATCGTTGGCCATGTCGACGGCACGGCGAACTTGCAGGCGAGGCATATAGCTGCTCAGATGAATGTCGCTGATCTGCACGATCTTCATACCCTCGAGCCCGGCAGGTAGATTGGGCAAGGGGATTTCGACCCGCCTCACTTGATAGTCCAGGCGCTCGGCGGCAAAGCCGTAGACCGCGGTTAAAAACGGCCCGGCTCCGGCGAGCGCGGTGGCCGTTTTGAAAAAATAGCGGCGCGATGGGTTGGGAAGGAGTTCCACGGCGGCTGGCGGCTGGTCGTGCGGAGCCGCGACCGTGGGAGCGGCATAATCCTTGGAAGGCTTCGGAATGGACTTAAGCTGGTAGGCGGCACGCAGCCAGGCCCAGATGCGGTCGATTCCGTGCACAATCTTTACCGCCAAGTACGCGAAGAGGGCACTGAAAAACCATAAGCCGGCGAAAACCGTGAGCATGTTGCCGGTCGGAATCAGGTAGCCGTGGCGGCCCATGCGGAAGCTGTCCGCCGTTGCGGCGATAATCAGCAGAAGCGCCGTAACGTAAATCAGGCGTGCCACTACGCGAAGTCTCTGGCTGCCCCAATTTGAGGTAATCCGCCAAATGGCGCGATACCAGAACCGCTGGGAGAGAAAAAGTAGTCCCATGACCCCGAGGCCGATTGCGCTGAGCACTAAGAGCCAAGTCCAATTCAATGAGAGCGTCCCCCTCGGAGCAAGCTATAAGTTTAGCATGCCTGTCCCCGGTGTATCCCATGACGGGGGCGAAGGTCTCGCGTAAGATGAACCCGGCCAAGTGGCCAGGTCTTTGGCTGCCCGGGTAAGAAACGCCTGGCCGCGTGGACCGTCAGAGAGTGTGAGCCTGCCCAGGCCCACTCAAGCCAGGCCAGAAGGCATGTTCAAAAGCAAGCAAATTTGAGGAGAGAAACGATGAAGAGTCTTAGCAGATGGGGGGCCCTGCTGGTTGCAGCAATTCTCGCGGCGATGCCGGCATTGGCGCAAGAAGCCAAGCCGGCCGCCACGCCAAAACCGGTGTCGAGTCCGTCACAGGCCGTGTTGGAGTCCTGGAATGAGATCGGGAAAAAGCTGATCGCCATCGCCGAGGATTTGCCGGAAGACAAGTACGACTACAAACCTAATCCGGAGTCGCGAACTTTTGTGGCGCAACTTCTGCACGTTTCCGCATCGATGTATTTCTTCACCGATGAAGCCGTAGGGAAGAAAGCGCGGTACGGCGACGATCCAAAACGCGACGAACTGAAGACCAAGGAGCAGGTTGTAGCCTTCGTAAAAAAGTCGGTGGAAGACGGGGCAGACCTCATCAAGTCCAAGGGCGATTCAGGCATGGCAGGAACGGTGGTACTTGGAAAACAAACCTACCGGCTCTCGGATCTAGCGTATGGATTGATCGAGCATTCCGGCGAGCACTATGGCCAGCTCGTCGTCTATTACCGCATCAACGGGATGGTGCCACCCGAATCACGGCCTAAGAAGTAAGAAGGTTCACATCGAAAACTAGGATCGGGCACGAGGATCCGTCCTCGTGCCCGTTTTCTTTTGTGCGCTGGATAGTGCTATGAGGTTGCCGCACCAGCAGCGCCGTTCTCCAGAAGCGCAGTCAGTTGTGCAGGATCGCTCGTCGGCGGCAGACAAGTTTGTCCCGCGCAGACGACAGCCAGCGGTTTGTCAGCGGGGAGATGCGGCAACGTTTCCTTCAGCGCGCCGGCGAGATGGAGTTGCTGCGTTTCGGGCGTTACACGGAGGACTGATTTGCCGAAGCGGTAAACGCTGTGGGCTGCTTCTTCGAGGGCTTGCGCGTCGGGATCATCCGCACGGCCGGTGATGACGACTTGCATCGGATGGCGCGCAAACAGCGTGGCCGCAAGGCCATACGTTGCGGCAAACATTCCGTATTGCGGCACGATTCCAGCAAATGCTTCAAGCGTTTTCTGCGCTAGATCGTAATAACGCTGGTCGCCGGTGAAGGCGTGCATGCGAATCAGCGCGATGGCCGCTACGGAATTGGCTCCGGGCGTGGGCGAATCCTGGAAGGGCTTGCGGCGAACATCAAGGCCGCCCATCGGCGCGGCGTCCGAAGGCCGATCGAAAAAACCGCCGCCTTCGGCGTCGCCATAACGGGCGATGGCAAGGTCCATCGTTTTTTGCGCGGCGGCAAAATAGCGCGGATCGAGGGTCGCTTCGTAAGCATCCAGCAAAGCCAGCACGCCGAAAACTTGGTCGTCGAGTGAACCGTCGAGCGCAGGCCCTCCGATGCGATGGCCGAAACCACGCGTCTCGCTCCAGACTTCCTTCAGCATGCGGTCGAGAGTCTTAAGAGCAAACTCGCGGCAGTCTTTCGCGAGCCAGTCATTCACAATTCCATGGGAGGCTTCCAGGAAAGCGGAAACAAACATCGCGTTCCAGAAAACGTACATGGTCTTGTCCACAAAGGGCGTTGGGCGCTGAAGCCGCGCTTGCATCATCTTTTTCTCGGCTCGCAACTTTGTTTTGACGACATCGTCGGCGTCGCGCTTTAGAGTCTCTGCTATTTCTTGGAACCCTCGCGCGATCCAGAGCACGTTTTTGGCTGGATTGTGGTGCATCTCGCCGTGGGCTTCCACGTCGTAATAGAGTTCGATCACGCGAGCTTCTTCGGGTGTCAGAACAGAGCGAACTTCATCAAGCGTCCAAGTAAAGTAGTCCCCATCATCGTCCAGCGAATAATCGGCATCCTGACTGGCATAAAAGCCGCCGTTTTCCCGGTCAGATAAAACCTCCATCACCCATATCACGATGCGCTCGGCCGTCTCGGAAAATGACGCTTCCCAATCATGTTTTCCACTCGTTCGAGACACATGCAGATAGTTCTTCAAAAGCTCGGAATTGTCGTACGACATCTTCTCGAAATGGGGCACGAGCCAGCGTTCATCCACAGAATAGCGATGGAAACCTCCGGCAAGCTGGTCATAAACGCCGCCGCGAGCCATTTTTTCTAGGGTGGTTTCGATCATAGCCAGCAGATGTTTTTCTTTCGTTTGCTGATAGCGCTCCAGCACCAAATCGACTGCCGAGGAGTGCGGGAATTTCGGAGCGTGACCAAAGCCGCCATTCTTGATGTCAAATTGCTGCGTGACCGAGGTGATTTGCGCATCGACGACGCCGGGGTCGAACTCCGCGCGCGCACCTGTAAACACTTCCGCCTGAGCGACGGCATCGGCCAAATGATCCGCGGCGCGGACAAGCTCGGCTCTCTTATTCCGATAAGAATCCGCCACCGCCAAGAGAATGCGCCGGAAGCCGGGCCGGCCCATTTGATCTTCCGGAGGAAAATACGTGCCGCCAAAAAACGGCTTTCCATTCGGCAACAAAAATCCCGTGAGCGGCCAGCCGCCCTGGCCGGAGATGGCGCTAACAGCGGATTGGTAACGTGCATCAACGTCCGGGCGCTCGTCGCGGTCCACTTTCACGGCAACAAAATGTTCATTGATAATTTTGGCGATTTCGGAGTTCTCGTAACTCTCGCGATCGATGACGTGGCACCAATGGCACCACACCGCGCCGATATCCAGAAGGATGGGCTTGTCTTCGGATGCCGCGCGCGCAAAAGCCGAGTCGCCCCATTCGTGCCAGTCGATGGGTTGGTGCGCCGCGGAACGGAGATACGGACTGGCGGAATCCTTCAGACGATTTTCAGAGTGAGACGGCACGAAAAATCCTTTCGGTTCGCGAAGCGCTGAAGGCAAGCGAAGTTCTTGAAAGTGCAAATGCTGGCGGAACGATGGCACGAGCCGCCGGACCGTCTACTGCAGGATGTCTCCCGGGCCGGTGTCGCGCGGGTCGATTGGCTTGCGCCCGGCAAAGCCTTCGTCCTGCCGGTGGTAAAAGCGGATGCGGTCCTCGCCGAGCTTCCAGCATAGATAGACGGCTTCGTTATCGATTACAGCGGGAAAATCCAGCAAACCCACGTCGAGGTCCTTGATGAGGCAACCGGTCTCGAGGATACGGCTCAGCGCACTCTTCAGAGATGCGGCGAGGTGCTGGTGTTCGACTCGCAATGCCGCGAGCTTTTCGTACGGGACGATCACGCCGCCCATCATCATGATTCGCGCGGATACCGCGGAAAGATCAGTTTCCAGCCCGGACATCTTCTTGCGGCAGTCCATGGCTTCCATGAGAAAAGGTTCTAGTTCCCGCCGCGCTCGTTCCGCTTCGGTGAGGGTAAAGAGCCGTGGCTCCGGCTCAGGCGAGTCGTCCTGCCCCTCTTCTTCGTCGTCTTCTTCGTCCGCCATTGGATGTCCGTTCTTTATGCGCCTCTTCTGTCCGGCTTAATTCGATGCTAACGCAAACTCATCGCAGGGTCGAGCGCGTGCGCTCCGGGAAAGGAACCTCGATGGAAGCATTTCACTATCCGCCGATAAAAACCATGGTACGCGAGGGGGGCACGAAATCAGGGGCGTTGATGCGATGTCCTTCTTCTTTTTCGTCAACCACGGAACGAATGTACGTTGTCACGTCGTCGTCCGTCGCTCCCTCGCGGAGAAGTCCTCGCAGGTCGTGATCATCCTTGCTGAAGAGGCACGTCCGCAGCTTTCCATCGGCTGTAAGGCGGATCCGGGAGCAATGGCCGCAGAAAGGCTGCGTCACCGGCGCGATAAGGCCGATTTCGCCGGGTGCGCCGTCGGCGAAGCGGTATTTGCGCGCCGTTTCGCTGCGCTCGTGAGGAATTTGAACGAGCGGCCACCGCGCATGGATGCGCTGGTGAACTTCCGCTGCCGGGACGACCAGATTGCGCGTCCAGGTCCGGTCGGCATCGAGTGGCATGAACTCTATGAAACGCATAATCACGCTTCGCTCGCGCGCGAATTCGGCGAACGATTCCACTTCGTCATCATTCAGGCCGCGGACCAGCACGGCATTGACTTTCGCGGGGGCCAGCCGTGATTTCTGCGCCACCTCGATGCCGTGCATCACGGTGTCGAACGATTTGGTACGGGTGATGCGTTCAAATTTTCCGCGATCGAGGGAATCGAGGCTGATATTGATGCGGCGCAGTCCCGCCTCAATCAGCCGTTCACAGCGCTCCGGTAGCAGATGGCCGTTAGTGGTCATCGAAAGATCTTGGACGCCAAGCGCATGGAGTCGCGCGATGTAATCCTCCACGCCGGCGCGCACCAGCGGCTCTCCACCGGTAATGCGTATTTTGCAAATGCCGAGACCCAGAAAAATGTGCGCAAGCCGGTCCAGTTCGGGCCAGGATAGAATTTCGTCATGGCCGCGGTAATTCTCGGGGTCGGCGGAGCGGCAGTACACGCAGCGGAAGTTACAGCGGTCCGTTATTGAAATGCGGAGGTCGGTGATTTGGCGGCCGAATTTGTCTTGAAGGGTCATGGCACGATTTTCTGATTGGACGCGACTGCCCGAATTCCTTCTTCCTTTATCCGCAAAAACAAAATCGCCCGATCCAACAGCTTGGAATCGGGCGCGCAACGGAAATACACACATTCCCGTTGAATCGCTCCTTTCCAAGTTCGGGAGGCCCGGGTGTTTCCACCCGAACCCTCAGCCTCGCGGTTCCCGAAATCTACCGCCAAAGCATCGTCCCTGCGCCGTAGGCTTTCTCTCCGGTAGACAACAGGGATCGGAGTTCCCCCCTAGTGTATGCCTGTACGAAAAAGTCTGCAATTCAGTAGACTCGGCCCGTGCCAACTGCTCTCAGAACGGGCCCCTACCGGTTCTACATTTACAGCCACGAGCCAAATGAACCACCTCACGTGCACGTGGATAGGGACGATCTGTAGGCAAAGTTCTGGCTGATTCCGGTGGTGCTCGCCCGAAACTTTGGGTTTAGCTCAAAAGAGCTTGGTAGAGTAGAATCTTTAGTAGAAGCCAATCGAGACGCGCTCCTAGAGGCATGGAATGGGCACTTCGGCTTTGAAAGCTGATGAACGCGTGGCTGGCGTGAGTTTTTCTGCCGACTCGCTCAGCGTCACACTGAAGGATGGCAGAGTTATCAGTGTGCCTCTCACATGGTACCCGAGACTCCGCCACGCAACTCCAGCTCAACGTATCCACTGGAAGATTGCAGGCGGTGGTTACGGTATTCACTGGCCGGATCTCGATGAGGATCTCAGCACCGAAGGGCTGCTCCGCGGGGCGCCCGCACCGCAAAATCCGGCAACTCCTTAAGACATCCGGGATTCCCGGCCCACAGTGTGTGATAGAGTTTTTGCCACGCCATGCGGATCTTCGTTCTCGGGGCCGGAGCGACCGGCTCCCTTCTGGCAGAACTCCTCCAACGACAAGGACACACCGTCTGGTGCGGTGATCGTGACCCCGTTCGCGCGCGCCGCTTTCTAGGCAAAAGAAGCACGATTGCCGTTACCGAGGTGAACGCCAGAAACCTGCGCGGCATCGTGCGCGCCGCCCGCGGCTGCCAGCTCGTCGTCAACGCGTCGGCGAGCGTGTTTAATCAGATTGTGATGCGAGCCGCGCTGCGCCTGCGCGCGCATTACGTAGACCTGAGCTCGCACCTTACGCGCAATCCCTTCAAAGCAGAGCAACTGTCCTACGCGAAGCGCTTCGAAGAAAAAAACAGGACGGCGCTCATTAATGCCGGCGCAGCCCCGGGTTTGACAAACCTGCTGGTCAAGCGCGCGGCGGAGATGCTGGACGAAGTTGACTCCGTGCACATCCGCCTTTATGAAAGCGCCGAAAGCGACGATCCGATTTCGCAGTGGTCGCCGGAAGTCTCGTTTGACGAAGCAATCTCCAGTCCGCGCGTTTATCGCCACGGCAAATTCCGCATGGAAAAGCGATTCGCGGAGCTCGAAAAGTTTCGGTTCCCGGATCCGATTGGCACCGCCAGCGTCGTTCTCGCCGCGCAGGACGAAGTCGCCACGCTTCCTTACTCTATTCCCATGCGGAATATGGACGTGAAAATCGGCGGAAATGAGTTCGATCGCCTGCGTCGCTGGTACAAGCAGGGGAAACTTTCAAAGTCGCGCGGCATCGTCCGCCACCGTTTCCCTCACACTTCGTCGCCGCGCATGATCGCAAAACTTATTCGCCAAGGCGTGCTGCAAAATGCGCGGTTTTCGGCGGCAGTGCTCGTGCGCGGAGTAAAACACGGTGCAAAAGAAGATCAGCATCTGTTGATCCGTACAGACGCGATGTTCCCAACGCTTTACCAGATTCGCCAGCAGGGCCGCTACTCCACGCCCGTTGCCTACGCCACCGCTCACGCCGCGGCGCTTTTCATCAAATATTTTCGCCGTGAGGAAGCCGGAGTGTTCGCTCCCGAAATGTTGTCTGTAGAAACGCGGCGCGCGATCATCTTGGGAATGCGCGCTCACGGCGTGAAAATTACACACAAAGTCACAGCCATCAAACACGACGGGGAAGACGAAGAAGAGTCTTGATTCGCTCCCCTCGGAACTTCGGTTGTTCAGGCAGCTGAATCTTTGGCGGCTATGGGCGAGCTTCAAACACCAAATTGAATGGCGTTTGCGTGGCCCGGCGGAATCTAGTGAACCCTCCGCTCGTAACGACTTCCTTCAATCGTTTCTCTCCCGCTTGCGCTCCAAGAGCCAGCCCCACCTCCTGGGATAGAGAGGCCGGCGTGCAAAGTAGCGTGGACGCTCCGTAAAACGCCCGGCCAATGGGATTGAGATTATCCTCCAGTTTGTCGCCCGCGAACGGCTCAACGATCATCCACGTCCCGTCCTTCTTGAGCCTGCTGTGCACATGCGCGGACGCGCCCGCGGGATCGCCCATGTCGTGCAGGCAGTCGAAAAATGTCACGAAGTCATAATCCTTTCCCGGAAAGGATTTTGCGCTGGAGACTTCAAACTTGATGCGGTCACCAACTCCGGCATCGCGCGCGCGTTGTTTGGCCGTCTCGATCGATTTGTCATGGTAATCGAAACCGGAAAATTCGGACTTGGGATAGGATTTCGCCATCAGAATGGTCGATGCCCCCAGGCCGCAGCCGACATCAGCGACTCGCGCGCCGTTTTTCAGTTTTTCGTCGACGCCCTCGAGCGACGGAATCCATGCCGCAACGAGGCTCGCGGCGTAACCGGGCCGAAAAAATCGCTCGGTGCCGACAAAAAGTTCGGAGTGGTGCTCGTGCCAGCCCATTCCCTCACCCGTCTTGAACTTTTCCGTTAGCGATTCCTCCGCCTTGACGGCCGCGAGCGCAACTTGAAACGCACCCGGCAGGAATACGGGGCTGCTTTCGTCCGCCATCGCAAACGCTTGTTCTTCGCTAAGGTGAAATCTGCCGGTTGCGGCATCGTACGTTACGTAGCCGCCGGCAGCTTGAGCGCTTAGCCATTCGCGAACGTAGCGTTCAACGGTACCCGTACGTTTCGCAAGTTCAGCGGCCGTTTGTGGCCCGCCGGCCGCGAGGCCTTTAAACAGGCCAAGCTTGTCCCCTATGCGTATCAAGGCGGCGTTAAACGTAGCCCCGAAATCCACCACAGCCTTGACAAGAAATTCATGCAGCTTGTCCTGATTAATGGCCATCGATTCCTCCATAAATTGAAGACGAGTCGCCTTAGCAATTATCAGGGATTCTAGACTCGGGGCGAGGCAACGGCAAGGTGCATTCATTGGTGCGCTCAGCAGCAACGGTTTGGGCGCGAATAGCGGCGATTGATTTGCTCGACGTAAAACTCCTCTGCGCTGAGGGCGCGGCACTCCGCATCTTGCCGGCCTTTTGAGCGCAGATAGCGGTCGTATGCGGCGTCGCCGCACCATTCACGCAAGCCGCGCCAAAACCGGCGAACAGAGCGTAAAGCGATTTTTGAAGATCGGCGCATCAATCATCTCCGTGAGCCGCACCGGTAAATCCCGCAGCCCATTGCGTCGTAACATACGGCGCCTCGTGCAGCACGGCCTCACGGCGCCCGCTCAAAATCGCATACCACTGGATCAGCGCTTCTATCAGAAGCACGAGGATCATGAGTGCGAGCACTCCCGTAACGACGGCATCCAGGCGCTGGTTGAAAATCAGGCGCTGCGTCTCGGTAATCATTGACGCCGGAACTTGTCCTGCAGCAATCTGTGCAGCAAGTGAACTGGCTTTCGCGAGAAATCCGAGATTGGGATTTGCATCGAAGATTTTCTGATAGCTCGCCGTCATGGTCACCGCAATCAGCCAAGCCATCGGCACAAGGGTTACCCAAATCCATCGCAGCCTCTTCATCTTCAGCAGAATCGTCGTAGCAACAACGAGCGCCACCGCCGCCAGCAACTGGTTCGCAATCCCAAAGAGCGGCCATAGCGAATTGATTCCTCCAAGCGGGTCGACGACGCCTTGGTATAAGAAGTAGCCCCACATTCCCACGATAATCGCGCTCGCCAGCAATATCCCCGGCATCCATCCCAAGCGTCCGAAAGGTTCCCAGATTTTCCCCCCCAACTCTTGCACCATGAAGCGCCCCACGCGCGTCCCAGCGTCCAGCACGGTGAGGATAAACAGCGCTTCAAACATAATTGCGAAGTGATACCAGATGCTCAGCAGCCGTTCGCCTCCGATGGTGCGCGAAAAAATTTGCGCCATTCCAACGGCCAGCGATGGCGCGCCCCCCGCGCGATTGAGCAAAGTCTGCTCGCCCACGGCGTGCGCGAGATTAGTCATGGTCTGCGGGTCGAGATGGTAGCCCCACGCGCTGATCGTTGCGGCAGCGGCATCCGCCGTTCCGCCAACAATGCTCGATGGACTGTTAATGGCGAAATAGACGCCGGGCGGCATCGCGCACGCCGCAACCATGGCCATCACGCCGACAAACGACTCCAACAGCATCGCGCCATAGCCGATCATCCGGGAGTGGCTTTCGCGGAGAATCATCTTTGGCGTGGTACCCGAAGAAATCAGCGAATGAAATCCGCTGATCGCTCCGCAGGCGATGGTGATGAAACAAAACGGAAAAATCTTCCCCGCAAAGACTGGTCCTGATCCATCAATGAATCTCGTGAGCGGCGGCATCATGATTTGCGGCCGGACAAACAGAATCCCCGCCGCAAGCGAAAAAATCGCGCCCGTCTTGATGAACGCGCTCAGATAATCGCGGGGCGCGAGCAGCAGCCACACGGGAAGAACGGCAGCTGCAAAACCGTACGCGATGATCAGGAACGCCAGAGAAACGCCCCCGAACGTGAACGCTTGCGCCCACGATGGGGACGCTGCCACCCACTGCCCGGCTACCACGGCGAACAGCACGAGCGCCACGCCAAACAAAGATGCTTCCAATACGCGCCCTGGCCGAATAAAGCGCAAATACACGCCCAATAAAAGCGCGATGGGAATTGTCATCGCCAGCGTGAACGTCGCCCAGGGCGAAGATTTCAGCGCGTTGACAACAACGAGAGCGACAACCGCCAGAAGGATCACCATAATCGCCAGCACGGCAAGTTGCGCAATGAAACCGCCGCGGGCGCTTACTTCCTCGCGGGCCATCTGTCCGAGCGTTTTCCCGCCGCGCCGGATCGAACAGAACAGAATAATGAAGTCCTGCACGCACCCCGCCAACGCCGCCCCGGCGATTAGCCAGAGCGTACCCGGCAAGTAACCGAATTGCGCTGCAAGCGTTGGTCCGACAAGAGGTCCCGGCCCGGCAATCGCCGCGAAATGATGCCCGAAGAGAACCCATTTGTTGGTGGGGACAAAATCACGACCGTCATCGTGAATTTCAGCAGGCGTGGCGCGCTTGTCATCCAGCGCAAGCAAACGCGCCGCGATGAACGACGAGTACAAGCGGTAGGCCACCAGGTAGCAACAAGCCGCCGCTACGACGAACCACGTGGCATTGAGCGGCTCGCCGCGGTGTAACGCAATCGCGCCTAAAGCGCCCGCGCCCGCGAACGCCACGGCAAGCCAAACAATAAATTTTAGGACGCGCTTCATTTCCCCGAGCTGGCGCGAATGAATTGCGCAGTGTCCTGTTTTAGCTTCGCCAGCGACGGCATGTGCGCATAGACCATGTGTCCCGATTCGTAGTAGGCCCCGCTCAAATGGTCCCTCAAAGATGGATCGAGGCCAAGATGCTCGAACGTATAGTCCGCCGCAAAGAAAGGCGTGGCCAAATCGTAGTAGCCCTTGGCCACAAAAACGTGAAGAAAAGGATTCTGCGTCATCGCACTGCGGAGCGTTTCTCCCACATCGACGTAGCGATTTTCGTAGGGCTTGTAACTCCATGGATAAACGCGCCCCGTCAGAACTTCGTAGGGCAGGTCGCTGTCGAATTTCAAATCGCCGCGCACGTAATCGTTGAGTGTCGCTGTGTACGGCCCGATAATCGCCGCGATGCTCGGGTCATATTCCGGCGAATCGCCGGCGGCATCGCGGTCAATGCCAGTAAAGCGCCCGTCGATGCGGCCGACGGTGCGCCTTTCGCTACGCAGCAGCTCTTTCGTGAAGCGCTCGATTTCCACGCGCATATTTGTCCGCTCGATGTAATCCGCGGAGAGGCCCGTCAGCCGCGCAAGCTTGCGCACTACTTCGGCATGTTCCGTAGCCGGCAGTGCGTCTCCCTCCATTAGCGCGGACGTGTACTCGCCTTTCGCAAAATTTTCCGACTCTTCAACGGCTTTGTGTAAATCTCCCTGCAAGTCGGCGGGCAATTTCTTGTGGTACCACGCAATCGCCGTATATGTGGGCAAATAAAGTATGTATGGCAAATCATTGCCCGTATTGAAATCCGCCGTCTCGAAATTCAGAATCGTGGAAACCAGGATGATTCCGTTCAAATACATCCCATAGCGCTGCTGCAGATAGCCGGAAAGTCCGGCTGCGCGCGTCGTCCCGTAGCTTTCACCGGCAAGAAATTTCGGAGAAGACCAGCGCTTGTTGCGCGTTGCGTAAAGCCGGATGAAATCACCCACCGACTGCACGTCCTCCTGAACGCCGTGGAACTGGTTTGGCGATTCTCCCGGGGCGGGCCGGCTATATCCGGTCGAAACCGGATCGATGAAGACGAGGTCGGTGACATCCAAGAGCGAGGATTCGTTGTCCACCAGCTTATAGGGCGGCGGCAGGAGCGCGCCTGCGTCTCCCATCTCCACGCGCCGCGGACCAAACGCCCCGAGGTGCAACCATACGGAGGACGAACCGGGGCCGCCATTAAACGTAAACATAATCGGCCGTTTCGCGACATCGCTTACGTCATCCCTCGTGTAGGCCATATAAAAAACGCTCGCTTTCGGAGTGCCTTCCTCCGTTTTCATTACGATCATCCCTGCCGTCGCCGTGTACTTAATCTCCTGGCCGCCGATTTTCGCAGAATGTTTCGTTTGCACCACTTTGTCTTCGGGGGGCGCGGGCGTCTTCTTTTCCTCTTTGGGCTTTTCGGCTGCCTTCTCGCCCGGCTTTTCCGGCGGAGTTTGCGCCGTCTGCTGCGCGAAGCAAAACGTAGTGCCCAGCAGAATCAATGCAGTGCAGCTCAAATCGACATAGCGATATTTCATCCGCGGTACTCTCCTATGGTCAGACCAGTGGAAATGGCAGAACAGCCGGCGGCATCGTATTCGAGTGCAGCATCGTCGTCAATCGATAGAAAGAGCCCCAATCCGCCTGCGGCGCTGCCGAATTCACTTGTGCCAGGGCTGGCTCGCTATAGAATGCTGGCACGACACAGCCACATTGCTTCTAGGAGCATTCATGCGCCCAGTCCGTCCACGGCTTACCGTGTGCCTGAGCCTTGCCGCAGTTCTGCTTTTTCTGCCTCTCGCCAGCGCCCAGCAAAAAGAAGAGTTGCCTCATCCCAGCACGCTTTCCGAGCTGCAAAAAGCCATGAAGAAGGTCCTCGACAAGTATCACTTGCCAGGCGCAGGCGTCGCGCTCGTCTCGAATGGCAACTTGCTCTGGTGTGGTGGACTCGGCAAAGCGGACATTGCCTCCGGTCGCGACGTTAGTTGCGACACGGAATTTCGTGTCGGCTCTATCAGCAAATCCTTCGTCGCGCTCGCACTCTTGAAGCTGCAGGAGGAAGGAAAAATTAATCTCGAAGCGCGATTGCAAGATGTGGCGCCGGAAGTCCCCGTCAAAAATCCCTGGCAATCCTCCAATCCCGTGCGCATCGTAAATCTACTCGAACATACCGCGGGATTCGACGACATGGAAGCAGCCGAGGTCTACAATTTCAACGACCGTTACGATTTTTCGCTTCTCGAAGTCTTTAAGCGCTTCCAGGAACCGCAAGACGTCCGCTGGCCTCCTAGCACCCGTATGTCTTATTCCAACCCGGGCTTCGGGATAGCCGGTTACCTCATCGAAAAAATCTCCGGAGAACCTTTCGACCGCTACATTCGCGAGACCATTCTCCGGCCTATAGGCATGAGCAACGCCGACTTCCCGTTCACCGAAGCGAACAGAGCTCTTCTCGCAACCCCTTACCATGGCGATCCACCTCACGCCCTCCCAGGTTTCCCATTTATTTATCTGCGGCCTGCGGGCGATCTGAAAGCCTCGCCCGGCGAACTGGCCAAGCTGGTGCAATTTCTCCTCCGGCGCGGAAAAGCTGGCGATGTGCAAATCGTGAAACCGGAGTCCATTATTCGCATGGAATCGGTTGAGACGACACTCGCTGCGAAAAACGGCCTGCGCCTCGGCTACGGTCTCGCGAACTATACCGAAGTCACCGGCGGCATCGTCACCCATGGCCACGACGGCGGGATCGACGGATTCATCTCCTCGTATCGCTACATGCCGGAACAGAATTGGGGCTACGTCGTGCTCTTGAACAGCACGCAATCGGGCCAGGCGTTGAACGATCTGAACAAGCTGGCCATCGATCTTCTGTCGAAAGGTTTTCCCAAGCTGCAGCAGCCCGCAGTCTCGATCACCCCTGTTGAGCTAGAGCGATTTGCGGGTTATTACGCGCCGCGCGCGCCGCGGTCGCAACTCCTGTCGTTCATCGACGATTTATCCGGCGGCCTCCGCATCCGCGTGATCAATGGAGCGCTTACTCGGTCCAGCCTTTTCGGCAAACAGGAAAATCTGGTGCCGGTTGGCAAGAACCTTTTTCGTGGCGAGAAAGAGCCCGAAGCCACGACGATTTTCTTCTCTAATGGCACGGGCAACATGGGGCTCTCCAGTCAGGGGATGGAAGGTTTTTCCTACGGCGAGCGCACCAACATTGCATGGACTTATGCACGGATTGCGTTGCTTCTTCTCTGCCTCGTCCTGATGGTGACATCCCTTCTCTTCGCGGCCGTTTGGATCTTGCGCAATCTCTTCGGAGGATTGAAAGGCGTTCAACACCTGGCGGTGCGCGCGATTCCGCTTGTTGCAACACTTAGCTTTGTCGTTCTGGTCTTTTGCTTCACAAGGCTTGGCGGCGCAGATAGCGGAAAGCTCACGGTTTGGACGTTTGGAATTTTCGCCTTGAGTATCCTCTTCCCACTTCTCTCGCTTTACGGTCTCCTCCTGGCCGTTCGCACACCGACAAACGAAATTCACGCAGGCACGCGTCTTCACTCCTTGCTCGTCTCCTTGGCCTGCTGTGTCGTCACGATTTTTATCGCGTCCTGGCACCTCATCGGCCTCCGCCTCTGGGCCCCGTGATCCCACAAAGCTCGCCGCCCAACTATTCCGTGCAGCCGTAAAATCTGTTTGCGGCGTCTAGAATGCGCGACAGCTGGTCATGCGGGCGTTTTTCAGCCGAGGGCAAAATATCCCACCCCGTGAAGACCACGACCATGTCGTAGGGCGGCACGACTAAGAGTTGCTGGCCGCCGAATCCGCGTGCCGTCCACGCTATATCCAAGGGCGTACTTCCGAAGGATTGCAGCCACCATTGGTAGCCATATTTCCAATCGCCTTCGGCGACAGCGACATGCGTCGATACGGATTCCTTGATCCACCTGTCTGAAACAATCTCCTTCCCGCCCCACATGCCGCCTTTGAGAAACAGTTGGCCGATTTTGGCAAGATCGCCCGAGGACAAATAAAGTCCCCCTTCCGTGTCCGGCAGACCGGTGGGAGATTGTTTCCAGTAATAGCGCATGCCCAGCGGCTTAAAGAGATGTTCAGCCGCATAGTCATCAACATTCTTGCCGGTGATTTTTTTGAAGATGTGCGCCAGAAGCATCGTCGCGCCGCTGTTGTATACGAACACCTTGCCCGGTTCGTTCGCCATCGGCCGATCGATCACGTATTGCACCCAGTCGCGGCTTGCTTCCATGAGGTCGGCGGAGTTCTTAGGATCGTCGTATGGAAGATCTTCATGCCACTCGAAACCGGCTGTCATCGTTAGCAGATCACGAATCGTAATTCGCTTTTTGCGGTCGTCCAGATTCGCGATCCTCTTAGCCTCGAAATACTTCACAATCGGCGTGTCGAGCCCCGCCGTGAAATCGTTCCGTGTTCGCGCGATTCCAATGGTTATGGATGTAACTGTTTTTGACACCGACTGCATGGTGTGCATGTCGCTGCCGCGATAGAAGGGATGGAATTCCGTGCTGAAATAGTTGTAAGGGCCGTGCGGGTCGTGATTCAGCGGGCCTTCTTTTTTTGCCCGCTCGCCATAAATCTGACCGTAGTCGTGTTTGTAGGACTTATCGTAGACGGCCGTGCCACAGCGCAGAACGAGCATGCTGTCCACAAGTCCGTATTTCCCGCTGGCAAGATCGACATCGAAGGCAGCGAGTTTTTCCGGATCGATCCCAAATTCTTTCGGGGCGCCCACCGGCCAATCCGTGGGGGCTGCGCGATCTTGCGCAATCGCGGGACTAGAGACAAGACAGATCAAGAGCGCGGCTGCCGCAGCGCTTTTCCCCGTAAGCTCGCTCCTGCTCGTGCCATGCACTGCGCAAATTTTCATCGTTTGTCCATTCTCTTTGTAATTTCAATCAACCAGTGAAGTGAATTTCAATAGCGGATAGAGTTCACAAAATATCTTTGCAATTTCTTTCGGAAAAAGTGCGCGCGTCGCCTCGGAAGGCTTCATCTTCTTCCGCACGATCCATCCCTGAAGTTTTTTCCAATCCTCGGCATGTCTCGGCCAGCCGTTTTGCTGGGTCCACTCTTTCTTTTCCACGGAGTACCAGTAACTTTCATAACGCCGCCCCAGTTTCTTCTGCTGCTGGGCGGGCCAGTTCGGCTGCGCGAGGAGACGCGGCTCGGTGACCTGGCCGAGCGCGGACTCTCTTCGTTTCGAGCCGGAATAAATACGGAAGCCTGCCGTCACGGCGTCGGCGGAGATTCCGGCGTAGAGCTGGCCAGTCTCGCCCTCGCCGGAAAACGGCGCGGAGATTTTCAAATACATTTGCGCGCGATACGGCGTTTTGTCCGTCGCGAAACGAATATCGCGGTTGATGCGCGAGAAGTTCGCGCCGGTGCGGCCAGTGGTGTCAAAGCGTGAATCGAGTCGCAGGACAGCCGGGCTGAGTTCTTCGAGAAAGCGCCGAAAAGGCTTTACCACAAATTCCTGGTAGCGTTCGCGGTTCGCGTCCATCCACACTTTGCGGTTGTTGCGCGCCAGTTCCCGAAAAAAACGAAATGTATCCGGCGTGAAAATCGGCTCCGGTTTGGCCATACACGACCCTCGCTGCAATTTGGTGGGGACAAGACTACACGATTCCCAATCGGCGTCAATTAAACTATGGATGAAAGGGTTGGCGTGATGAGTGACGATCGTTTCTTACTTGAGTTTCACGCAGAGCGGAGACGACATAAAGGAATGCATTTCGCATGTGGCGAAGTTTTTTCTGCAGGTAGCAGGCATAGGTGCCCCGTTCGCTGATTGGAACAGTGCGCGTAACTCACACAGCCGAAGTGCTGCTGATAGATTCCACATTGGCGCTTGCGGCGGGGCGCGGCTGGCGCTAGCCTGCGGGGATGAGCGATTTCACACCTACCAAGAGAACGAGAGTGACGCGAAAGCCGGACCGCGCGCATTACGACCGCGAAACGATTTACAACATTTTGGATCAGGCGTTTGTTTGCCATGTCGGTTTCATCGCGGAAGGAATGCCGGTTGTGGTGCCGACCAATTACGTGCGCGTGGGCGACAAGCTTTTTTTGCACGGATCGACGGCGAGCCGGCTGATGAAAACGCTGGGTAGCGGCGCGCCGTTCTGCCTGAGCGTGACGCTGCTGGATGGAATTGTTTTTTCGCCGACAGCAACGGGACACTCGGTGAACTATCGGTCGGTAGTGGTGATGGGCAAGGGCGAGCCGATCGAAGATCCAGTGGCCAAGCTGGCGGCGATGCGCGATTTCGTCGAGTACGTGCTGCGCGGGCGTTGGGCCACGGTCCGATCGCCAAGCGAGCAAGAGTTGAAAGGCACTATGGTTCTGGCAGTGCCGCTGGTGGAAGCGTCGGCGAAGATCCGGACTGGGTTTGCCGTCGACAACGACGGGGAATACGCCAGCGGAGCTTGGACCGGTGTGCTGCCATTCAAGTGGACGCCGGGCGAGCCAGTGCGTGATCCACGCGGCAATGCCACGATTCCAGTGCCTGACAGAATTCAACGCTATTCTCGACCGCAATAGGCGGGGACCCGAAAGACTCTTTGTCAGGGATGTGCCCGGTCCGCGCCAAGAACGGTAGTGACCCCGCCCCCCATGCTTCTTGTAAGTGTTGATTCTAAAAAGCTTACCTAAATTCTAAGTTTTTTAGAATCAACACTTGCGAGACATCTTGTAGGTGTTGATTTTAAAAGAGTTGTGAAGTCAGAAATCCGATAAAGCGCGGTGATTGCCGCTTACTCATTCTAAAGGGCTTAGGGAACGTATGGGTAGGAGCCCAAAAATGAAAAAACGGCAGAAGATCTGCCGCGCATTAAGAGTACAAAACTGCCTATAAATAAGAATACCACACAACAGGAAAAAAGCAAGGTCCATTTTGAGGGATGGAGGAACCGGAGTCGGAGCTGGACGGCGGATAGGAAACTCCTGTTGACCGGCAACAGGGGTGTGATAGGCTCGCGTTTGCTCCTGTTGATCGTCTAAAGGAGAGCATGGCATTTTTCGAAAGCAAATTCCTGGAAGAACCACTGGATACGTTAGTGGCGGGAGCGCATTAGGTTATGCGGGAATTTTGGCGCATGTTCTTGCGCCGCCTCACTGGAGTTTTCCGCGGCGAGCGATTGGAACACGATCTGGAGGCGGAACTGCGGTCGCACCTAGAGATGGCCGTTGAAATGAACTTGCGCATGGGCATGAACGCGGAGGACGCGCGGCGCGACGCGCTTCGGAGTTTCGGCGGGATCGAGCAGACGAAAGAAATCTACCGCGAACAAAGAGGACTACCCATGCTTGAGACCACACTTCAAGACTTGCGGTTTGGCTTGCGGATATTGCGGCGGAGTCCGGGCTTTTCCGGTCTGGCGATTCTGTGTCTGACCTTGGGGATTGGGGCGAATGCGGCGGTGTTCAGCTGGGTAGAAGGGATTTTGTTTCGTCCCTACCCGGCGGTGACGCACCAGGAGCAATTGGTGGCTCTGGGGGGAACGACGCAAGGGGGCGAAGCTGGCCCGATTTCCTGGCCTGATTTTCTGGACTTGCAGAGGAGTTGCACGCTTTTTGACAGTCTTTTTGTGAGCAAAATCACGGGGACGACGCTCAGCATCGGCGACCGCGCCGAGCGAACCACGGGAAGCATCGTATCTGCGAATTATTTTGATGCTATTGGGGTTCATCCGATTCTTGGGCGCGGATTCGAACCGGGTGAAGACAATGGAAGCAAGGCTCATCCTGTGACGGTGATCAGCTACCAACTCTGGCAAGGGCGGTTCAAGGGCGATCCGGCGATCATCGGAAAAACGCAAAGGCTCAACGGCGTGGTGCACACAATCGTGGGCGTGGCGCCAGAGGGGTTTTACGGGACGTTCGTGGGCTGGGCCATGCAGTTCTGGGTGCCGGCCTCGATGGAAGAAATATTTGAAGCTGGAGGATACAAGCTGGAGGATCGCGGCGCTCGGTGGATTGAATCGTATGGACGACTGAAGCCGGGGGTCACTCGCCAGCAGGCGCAAGAAGAAATTTCAGCTGTGGCGAAACGGCTGGAGGCTGACTATCCGGACACGAATCGCGGGCGCAGCATGCAACTCTGGCCTTTGTGGCAGACACCATTCAATAACGCACGTACATTGTTGCCGACCCTCGAAATCATGGTGGCGGTCGTGTTTTTTGTGTTGCTCATCGCGTGCGCGAACGTCGGCAACCTGCTGCTGGTGAGGTCGTTCGCGCGGCGACACGAAATGACGGTGCGGCTGGCGATCGGGGCGAGCCGCGGGCGTTTGCTGAAGCAACTTCTGACGGAAGGCGTGATCCTTTCGGCGTTTGGGGCGGTCGGAGGGCTGCTCGTCGCGTATTGGTGCCGTCATGCCCTGGTGCTTTTGTTCCCGGCACGTGGAGGGGTGTCGATGCACCTGCCAGGGGAAATCGATTGGCGCGTGCTGGCGGTGAGCGCGGGCGTTTGCCTGATCGCGACCTTGGTGGTCGGGCTGGTTCCCGCGCTGCAGAGCGGAAAGATCGATCTTGCCGGAGCGCTGAAATCCGATTCAGCAGGTGTGGTTGGAAGCCATGGAAAAGCGTGGGTTCGTTCGGGGTTAGTTGTGGTGCAGGTGTCGCTGAGTTTCGTTCTGCTGGTGGGCGCCGGGCTGTTGCTGCAAAGCCTCCAGAAAATCCGTAATTCCAGCCCGGGCTTTTCGACGCATGGCGTTCTCTCCACTGCCGTGGATTTGGTGTCGGCGGGCTATGATGTGCAGCGCGCGAAGAATTTCCAGGACGAATTGCTGGAGCGCGTGAAGGCGCTGCCAGGAGTCGAATCGGCGGTGTTCGCGCGAGCCACGCCGCTGGGCTATGGAAGTTATTCTGAGAGCCGGATTGCCGTGGATGGCTATCAACCGCCGCCGGAAGAGCAGCCAACCGTTGAATACAATGAAGTGGGGCCGGACTATTTCGTGACGATGGGGATTCCGTTGGTATCGGGGCGGGAGTTCACGCGCGCGGACGATGAGAAAGCAGCGCTGGTTGCCGTAGTGAATGAGACGATGGCCGGGAGATATTGGAGCGGCAAAGATCCGATTGGCGAGCGCTTACAAGTGAAAGGCCGGTGGATGCGAGTGGTCGGCGTGGCGAAAGACTCGAAGTACCAGAGCGTCCGGGAAACACCGAAACCATTTTTCTATGTGCCGTGGCGGCAGAATTTCTCTGTTGGGGGTGGGTTGTATGTGCGAACTCCGCTAAGCCCGGGAACGATGGCGACGGCTCTGGCCCGCGAGGTGCACGCGCTGGACGGGAATCTTGCTCCGTACGAACTGATTACGATGCAGGAGCAGGTGGATCGCTCGACGTCGCCGCAGAAGGTGGCCGTGACTTTGGTTGGCGTGTTGGGCGGGTTGGCACTGCTGCTGGCGGGCATTGGATTGTACGGCGTGATGTCCTACGCCGTGTCGCAGAGCGCGCGCGAACTAGGATTGCGCATGGCGCTTGGCGCGGATGTTTCCAACGTGTGGAGGCTGGTGATTTCACGCGGCATGACTTTAGTGGCGGGCGGCGTGATGCTAGGCGCAGTTGTAGCTCTGGAATTGACGCGGTTGATGGGAAACCTTCTCTACAAGGTGAGTCCGCGCGATCCACTCGCGTTCGGCGCGGCGATCGCGGTGATGATGATCGCGGCATTGGCGGCGTGCTTCTTTCCAGCGTTGCGCGCGACGAGAACCGATCCGGCGCGGGCGTTGCGAGAATAATCCACTACATTCGAACCTTGATGTTTGCGTGCTCCCTCAGCCGGAGAGCCATCTATCTTTTCGTGTTCGAGCCAGCGAAGGCGGTGGCGAGGCCGAGCGAGATGAGAATGCCGCCGGAGACGAAACGCTCGTTGCGCGTCCAACGGGAATTGCCGCGGAGCCATGCGGCCAAGCGGCTTGAGAAAAATGCCCAGATGCTGTCGCTGGCGGTGCCCATGCAAGCAAAGAGGATACCAAGGGAGAGGATTTGGGCGGCGACATGGCCGCGTGCGGGGTCGATAAATTGAGGGATGAAAGCAAAGAAGAAAAGAGCAGTTTTCGGATTGAGGACGTTGACGACGATTCCTTGGCCAAAGATACGGGCGAGGCTGGTGCGCGGAACGCCAGGATCGGATGAGGTGAGGAGAGATTCCTTGCTGCGAAGACGTTGAATGCCAAGAAAGACGAGATAGGCGGCGCCGAGATACTTGACGACGCTGAAGGCCGCGGCTGAAGAAACGAGCAGCGCGGAGAGGCCGACTGCGGCTGCAGCGGTGTGAACGAGAGTGCCGACGCCGATGCCGAGAGCGGAGACATAGCCGGCGTTGCGGCCCTGGCCGATGCTGCGGCCGACGATGTATAAAACGGCAGGGCCGGGAATGGCGAGAAGAATCAGAGCGGCGCTGATGAAAAAGAGAAGTTGGGAATGGGAAGGAAGCATTAGGGATTGATGGTCGTGGGCGGGATTTGGTTATGCCGCAATTGCGGTGAGCAGGATAGGCTCGCGCTTGGTGATGACGATGGTGTGCTCGTAATGGGCGGAGAGACTGCCGTCGGCGGTACGGACCGTCCAGCCGTCGCGGTCGAGCGAGACGCCGCCGGTGCCCGCGGCGATGATGGGCTCGATGGTGATGACGAGGCCTTCGGTGAGGAGATGGCGGGCGAGCGGATCGGGGAAATTGGGGACGCTGGGCTCTTCGTGAATGGTACGGCCGACGCCGTGGCCGCCTAGCTCACGAATGACGTGGAAGCCGCGGCGGCGGACTTCGCGCTCGACGGCGCGGCCGATGTCTTTGGTGCGATTGCCGGGGCGGGCGACGGCGAGAGCCTGGCGGAAGGCGCGTTCGGCGCAATGGGCGAGTTCGCGGGCTTTCTCTTGCGCGGGCGGGACTTGGATAGTGACGGCGGAATCGGTGTGGTAGCCGTCTTTTACGGCGGTGAGGTCGAGTTTGACGAGATCGCCTGGTTGGATGGTGCGCGGGCCGGGGATGCCGTGGACGACTTCGTCGTTGACACTGATGCAGACGTCGCCGGGGAAATTGTAGACGAGCGGCGGAGAGGATTTTGCGCCGTTTTCAGCGAGGATTTTTGTGGAGATGGCGGAGAGTTCGGCGGTAGTGACGCCGGGGCGGACGGCAGCAGACATCGTGCGGAGAGCCTTGGCGACGATCAGGCCGCAGGCGCGGAGTCTTTCGAGTTGGTCGGTGGTAGTGATGGACATAAATGCAAAACGTCAATCTACCAGAACATCTAGTGTGCAGCAAAAAGAAGAAAAAAAAGGATAGAAGAAGAACGGGTCTAAAGACCCGCCACTACAATGGCGCGAGACATTTCAGCTGTAGTGGCCAGCCTTTAGGCTGGTGCTTTTCGTTTCCAGGGGGCGCACCAAGCGGTGCCGAACAGTGACCGTTTCATCCAGTCGATCGTCTGCGATCCTGAAAATGGGAACTCAAAGGGGTGAGTGCAGAGATCCTTGCGAACGGGATTCCACCAGATATAGGCAGCGACATCTTCGATTGGATCGGACGGACGAAGGATGTGATCATAGTAGCTCGCCTCCCAGAGACGGCGACCGTGCGATTTTTGGAATTCGAAAGCGGTGCGCTGCTTGAAAAGACGGATAAATTCGCGGAGATCGGAACGGTCGTGGATGCCCTCCGCAAGGATGTGAATGGGATCCGGTACGAGGCAAAACGCGTGGAGACGGAAAGAGTGCGTGACGGCGGAATCGAGAAGGAGCTCGAGGACGTGTTGAGCGTGATTTGCGTCGGAAAGATGCGGCGCGCGGCAGTCACAGCAGACGGTGACGAAATAGGATTGTCGGCCAAAGTAGTTTTCGGAGGCTAGGCGAGTGTTCTTTCGGTGATATGGCATGGTGGGGACAATGAGAAGAGAAAAGACAGAACGGGTCTAAAGACCCGCCACTACAACTAGTGGCAGCCGCAACCGCCGCCGCAGCAGCTTCCGCCGCTTGAGGAGCCGCCAGTCGGAGCAGAGGAGCCGCCGGAACCGGCTGTGGCGAAGACGGAAAGCTGGATGGTGGCCTTTTTGCTGGCGCACTTGGGACAGGCGATTTCTTGCTGCTTGTTGATGACGATTTTTTCGAAGTGCGTTTCGCAGTCGTCGCAAACATATTCGTAGATGGGCATTTAATTACTCCGGTGGATTCCCCTTGATTATAGCAGTAGGGCTGTGCTGCTGGGTATGGCGGCTGGATTGGGCGCAGCAAGCTGCGCCCCTACAAGTGGAAGAGCGTTCGTTGGCGGCGTGATCAGGTTATGTAGAGGCCGCCGTTGGGGTTGATAGTTTGGCCGGTGATAAAGGAGCTTTGGGCGAGGAGCACGGCGATGCGGCCGACCTCGTCGGGGGCGCCGATTTTGCCGACGGGAATGCGTGCGGCGATGTCTTTGGGGAGGGCGGCAACCATGTCGGTTTCGATCAGGGCGGGGGCGATAGCGTTGGCGGTGATGCCTTCTTTGGCGAATTGGGAGGCGTAGGAGCGGGTTAGGCCGAGAATGCCGGCTTTGGTGGCGGCGTAGTGCGGGCCAATGACGCCGCCATATTGGGCGGCGACAGAGGAGAGATTGATAATGCGGCCCCAGCGGGCGGCGCGCATGGCGGGGAGGACGCGCTGGGTGACGAGAAAGACGGAGGTTAGGTTGACGCGGAGGTACTCGTTCCAGATTTCTTCGGTGACCTGATCGGGGGCAATCACTTTGCCGATGCCGGCGTTGTTCACCAGAATGCCGACGGGGCCTAGCTCGTTGTCTACCGTTTTCACCAGCCGCTCGACGTCCGCGGTGATGGAGACATCGGCTTGGATGGCAATGCATTTGCGGCCGGAGGCGCGAATTGTTTTGCAGACGGCCTCGGCGGCCTCGGCCTGGACGCGGTAATTGACGGCGACATCGGCTCCGGCGTCGGCCAATGCCAGTGCGATGGCTTTGCCGAGGCCGCGGCTTGCGCCGGTGACGAGGGCGATCTTGCCGGAAAGAGAGGACATAAATGTGACTCCGATTTCGAATTCAGAAGATTGCCATAAATGCTTTCTAGCACAGAGTGCGCAGACAACGCAGAGATTGCGCAGAGTGGCTTATCGAGCTGGCAATCACGCCATCATATCAACTGCGATGCAATCTAATACAACGGCGATGATTAGGAGAACGGAAAGAATTCGTGTCCTTTTTCGGCCAAGGATCGCCAGAAGCACGAATAAAGGAGCAATCACCACTACATCGCCCGTGAAAGAGCGCCATATTGCGACAGACGCCCAATTGTCCTTTTGCACGTCTCGAGGAATAACAACAGCAGCCACCAAACAAACCAGAAAGAATCCCGACGTGCAAATCACTGCGGTCCAATCGAGCCAGATCTTCCAAATAGGCTGCTGATTGCCCGCAGGCTTTAGGAAATTCCTCCAAACGAAAAAGGCGAGAAATGGAGGAGAGAAAAACGAGAGGATCCCGACGATATTTTCAATCAAGTGTGCCATAGCACTAAGCGCCGACAGAGAACCTGGATTCTAAGACAAATGGCTCCGGAAACCGGAGCCATTTGCGAGTTCATAAATTTTCTGTTAATTAATCGCCGGCGACAGCTTCGGTGGCCTTCTCGGCTGCGCTGGGCGCGGTGGCGCCGTTGCCATTGGAATGACCGTTGCCGGTGACGGGAGCAATTGTTACCGGCTTGCCGGCGTTGGCGAAATTGGCTGGGGTGGCTTTGGCGATGTCTGAAACCGTGCCGATTTGAACTACCGTCGGCTGAGGCTTCTTGAGAACGAGTTCTTCGTAAATGGCGCGGACTTTGGCTTGTTCTTCGAAAGCCTTCTTGCGGCGCGCGCGATCTTCTTCCGCGGCGGTCTGCGGAATGTCGTGTTCGAGGTGGCGGACGCGAGCGGCGTCATCGGCGTCGATCTTCAGGGAGTGTTCAAAGCTCTGAAGATTGACGCTCTTGCCCTTGGCGTAGATTTCGTGTTTGCCGTGGTTCTTGTACCATTCGGCGACAGTCGCGTTCTTGTGCATGTTCTCGATGATCTGGCGCCAGCCCACGCCCGTGTTGTAAGCGCAGAAGGAGATTTCGCCCTGCTGCGTGGCGTAGGGGATGATGCACATTTCGGTGCGGCGGAAGTCGTAATTGAAAAGATCCTGGAACCACATGCCGGCGATGAAGAGGAAGTTCCACGGATCGGTCTTGCGGCGCTTCATGGCGTCTTCGTAGGTGCGGTCCGGCGAAGTCTTGCCGTATTTCACGGTGGCTTTCTTCGTGAGCGCCCAGGTCTTGTCGAACTTCTTGAAGAGATCGGAGAGCGTCAAGCCCTTGGGTCCTTGGAACGGGTGATAGTTCTTCAGGAGGGCCATGGCCATCATAAAGTTGGAGAATTTCTTTCCGCGAGCCGCGTCGGTGATGGCGGTGACGTCCTTGGTGAGCTGGACGGCATCGAGGAAGCGCGGAACGGGCGCCCATTCCTTGGTCTCTTTGTTGATCATCAGAGCGGTGCCGACGCCGCAATTGGGGTGGCAGCCGCAGGAGAGCGAACCCCACTGGGATTCGTTGCCCTTGACCATGTCCGCAAAGCCAGCGAAGGTGCTGACGAACGAGATGGGGAACCAGTCGCGAGTAGGCTCAACCTTGCCAACCTGAGCGCTGACGTCCTTGGCGAGGTGCGACAACGTGTAGCGCTGGCGGAGTCGGCGCTCCGGAGTGATGTCTTCGTCGCGGCCGGTGAAAGAAACCGGCTGGAAGCTAACGAATGCGATTTTCTTGGGATTTTCCATCGCGAACTTTACGACGGAGCCGACTTGGTCGTTGTTCACATTGTTGACAATGGTGACGACGAGAACGATTTCGATGCCCGCTTCGTGCATGTTCTCGATGGCGCGGAGCTTCACGTCAAAGAGGTTGCCAATCTGGCGGTGGCTGTTCGCGTCATTACCAATGCCGTCGAATTGCAAGTAGGCGTAGCGCATACCGGCTTCGAAGGCTTTCTTGCAGAATTCCTTGCTCTTGGCGAATTCGATGCCGTTGGTGGCCGCCTGAACGCTGTTGTAGCCGATCTTGCGGGCGTAGGCGACGGCGTCGAGGAAGAGCGGGCTCATGGTGGGCTCACCGCCGGAGAACTGCACGGACATCTGACGGCGCGGTTTGATCTTGAGCGCGTTGTCCAGGATTTCTTTAACTTCTTCCCAGCCGAGTTCGTGAACGTAGCCGACCTGATTGGCGTCCATGAAGCAGGGATCGCACATCATGTTGCAGCGGTTGGTGAGGTCCACGGTGAGAACGGAGCCGCGACCGTAACGGACAGTCGAGGAGCCGTGCTTGTGGAGGTCTTCGTCGTTGTGCGCGGGAATATCGCGGCCAGGGAATTGCTTTTCGATCCAGTCGAGGAACTTGGCATCGATGGCCATCATGTCTTCGTAGTGGCCGTGGATGGGGCAATCCTTGATCATCCAAATCTGATTGTCCCGCTCGATGATCTGCGCCTTGATTTCGCCGACTTTCTCGTGCATCAGATCGCGCCAGTCTTTTTTGCCGGCGATGATCGCTTCACGCGCCTCTTTGACGCATGCAGGGCACAAGGAATCGGTCTGCCGCGGGAAGCCAAGCGTGGGCTTGGTCTTCTCCCAGGACTTGAGCAGCGGCTTGTCTGACCACTGCGGCGTGACGGAAGGATTCGGATTCCGTTTGTTGAAATACTGAATGCTGTTAAAAGTGGCGGCGGCTGTCTTGCACAGCGCCCAGTCGAACGTTCGCAGGATCTGCGTCCCCACACGATTCGGCATAAAACTCTACCCTCGCTTTCAAAAGATGAAGCCCAACTGCTACCCAATTTGGATGAAAACTGAGCCCTTTACAGCCCCCCGGGCTCTACAAACCGTACCATTTTCCATCGGTACGTCCAATAAGTCTTTGTACTTGTATAGTTTGAGGGTAAAGGGAAAGGGATGCCAGCGGGAAGCGGTGAACGGTCGAAAATGGGGGTTGAACGGTTCCTGGGAGCAGCGAACGGTAGTCTGGGAAGGGTGGGAGAGGGGGTTACTTCTAGGGCGAATGGGCTACAAGTTTGCCGGTTTTGGGAGATTCGGTGCTTGGAATGGGATAAGCCGCCGCCGTGAAATCAGTCGTTCAGGGTGGGGTGAATGACGGCAATCACAAAATGGGCGAAGTGTGACGCGCCTTCGTCGAGCTGAAGCCAACGAACGACGCAGTGATCGGCAAGATACTTGGTTACACGCGATTCGGGGATGCCGAGATGATCCGCGAGTTGCGGTTTGAGAGAATCGGCGCCGCGGCGACTTGAGCCGCCGCGCAAAAGATTTCCAATAGCGATGCGCAGAGTCTGGCAAGCTTCAACGTAGTAATAGCTGGTGAGATCGGAATCAGTGAGGACAAACACACCGGGACCTACAGGGGCGTGATCTGCTTCACTTAGCTTCACTGCGGGACATGTCAGCAAGCGGCGAAGCTGCATTTCCAGAAGAGACAATCTGGAGGAGAGGCCAGGATCGCCGGAACGGCCGCGAACACTTGGTCCCCCTGGTTCGCCGATCGGTTCCTTAGGGAGTGTTGGGATGGCCCGGCTGTCCACCTTTCGAGAAGGCCGGGGTTCGGCTGGACCGTCTAGCTCTGTCGTGGGCAAACCTTTTACAAGAGCTGCCGGCTCCGAAGCACGGGCTGAGGAAATTGATTCCGAGCCCTTGGGAGTTTCACTCTTCCGGCGGTTGCGGCCACCTCTCCGTCCACGTCGGCGGCGCTTCTTGTCTGGTGTTTCGGCGGATTCTACCGCAGAGTTCGAGGCGGCGATCTCATGTTCGAGGGCGGCAGAAGCCGTGGACGCTGCGATCGACTCGGCGTTCTCCGCACGAGAGGACGAGAGCTCGGGAGAAGCAACATGGGGAAGCGTCAACTCAAAATTACTGGAAGTTTGAGAGGGATCCGCTTGCGCCACTTCAGCACCGAGTCTGACAGCCGCCTCCTGTGCTTTTGTTTTCCAATCGGCTCTGCGAAAACGCTCTGCGGCGGCGAGATACCATTTGGCGGCATCCGGATTTTGTCCCGAGGTTTCGAAATAACGGGCCAGCTCAAAGGCAACCATTGCGTCGCGAGTTTTCTCATACAGATTGGTGAGTTGCCCGACGGGATCCTTGCCAGTGCGGGCCCGACGAATCCGGGCGGTGATCTGTTTCCAGTCAGCCATGTGTTGGCTTGCATTGTAGCAGCGGAAGGATGCTACGGCCAGAGCATACGGGCGATGTTAGCTATGTGTCTTTTTGCACACCTGGAGATTCTTCATTGACGCAAACTAAGGCTGTGAGTATTCTTCGAAGAGCCCTCTTGGAGGCGTTAATGGCGCGTTTGCGCGAAATGGTTGCTGCGCTTGTAGCTACTTGTCTACTGATGACTCCAGTCTGGGGCAGTTCCGCGGGCGTTCTAGGTACCGTAGTGGCGTCGGATGGTGCGAGCATCGGCGGCTCGGGCGCGATCGTTGGAACGACAATTTTTGCGGGCGATAACTTAGTCACGGCGGACAAAGGAAGCATGCAGTTGCGCACGGGAGCCGCGCGGTTTCAACTTTCCGCGTCTTCCATGGCCACTGTGGGTGAAGCCGGCGGGATGCCACAGGCGACACTTCTGCGGGGAACAGTTACGTTCTCTACGGCCAATGCCAAAGCGTTCGCCCTAAGTGTTTCAACTGCCGTCATCAAACCAAAGTCCGACGAACCGACAATTGGGCAAGTGACCGTGCTCGGCGATAAACAACTGCTGGTGAAATGCGCCCGAGGCGCACTGACGATCACGGTCGGTGACGATTCGCGCGTAATACCAGAAGGCAGTGCGTATCGCATCGTTCTGGATCCCGCGGCGAGTGAGGAGGCCCAGAGGCAACCTCCGACGCAAGGCGCGGGCGGGAAAGGATCTCGCCGCCCACCGATCAGCGCCGGGCACAGCAGGTTTGTGTGGTTCGCGACCGGGGCCGTGGTACTGTTGACGCTCATCGCGGTTGACGAGGCACTGGAAAGTCCCGACCGGCCATAACTTTACAGTCTGCTAAGATCAAATCGTTGCGATAACTTCCATTTCAACCAGGGCGTCTTTGGGCAAGCGCGCGACCTCGACGGTCGAACGTGCCGGCGGAGCTGCGGTAAAATAGCGCGCGTAAACCTCGTTCATCGCGGCAAAGTCGCTCATATTCTTCAGAAATACCGTCGACTTGACGACGTGGCTCAGCTTGCTTCCTGCCGCTTCGACAATTCCTTTCACGTTCTCAAGCGTGCGTTCTGTTTGCTGGCGGATATCCCCTGGTACAAATTCATTCGTCTTCGGATCGATGGAAACTTGTCCGGAAACGAAAAGAAGTCCGTTGACCTTGATGGCTTGGGAATAGGGCCCGATCGGTTTCGGACCGCGATCCGACAAAACAATTTCCCTCATGGCGTAGTCTCCTTAGAAATGTCGGCGTCGGAAGCGGAGGCATCCGCATAACGAGCCCGAAAGTCATCGGGAACACCCGGGCGTTTCATCCAATGACGCTCAAACTCCGCGGCGTTCTGATGGGTTTCCTGTTCAAGCGCGGCGATGAGATCGCTGAGGTTGAAGCCGCGTCCCTGACGAGCAGAGAGCATATGATCGATCGCACGTTGAAAGGAATCCCGCCCAAAGCGATCCTGAAGCGCAAAGAAGAAAAGGAAACTTTTTGCGCGCAAGACACTTGTTTCTTCCATCTTATTAGCGGGCGCCACCTTGGGAATCATACGCAAGGCGCGGCGAATTGTCTCGACGCGAGTGGCAGGCCCTTCGACGGCTTCTCGTCCGAGTGTGGAGGCAAAAGCCGGCAACGCCGAAAGTGGAGGCTGCTGCTCGTAGAAGCCGGGATTCTGGCCGTAACCCAGCCAACTTGCGGCCAGGGAGGGCGCAACGGCGGCGAGCTTTGGCGCTCCTCCGCTAGAGTCGATCATCAGGGTATCAACTGAGGCCAGCTCGGAGGAAACGGCCTCAGGCTGCGAGCTTAAGAGATTGGAGTAAGTAGATGCTGTCGCGGTAAAGCAGCCGGAGAGCACGGGACATTCCACGAGCCAGAACGGCTGGGCAGTGCGGCTGCCAAAGGCGGCGTCGTAAGCATGGATAGTCCGAACCAGCCCTGCCGCGGCTTGGTGAAAGAGTGCAGCATCCTCTTGCGCGCGCGTCCAGAGAAAAACCTTCTCCGCGCCAACGTCGAGACGCGTTTCTTTGTAGCGTCCCGCTACGACGAAAGGATACCGATCCTCGGGATGCTGCAAGGCGAGCAAGGTGATTTCGCGGCCCTTCCGGGACGACTTTGAGAAGCGCCCGCTGGTATGCACCAGAAATCCATCGGGCACACGCACCACCAAAGGCCACTGCCTGGGAGGGGTTCCTCCCGTGGGGAACAAGCCATTCGCAGGAAGCAACTCCGGCGCCCAGCCAGCAGAAGGCAGAAAGAATGCATCGGGAGTAAAACCGAGGCCGGTCTCCCCCGCAGCGGGGTTCTGGAATTCATCGGATAGATGCAGAGCATGATGCTCCGTGACATTCCACCGATGTGGAAGCTGAAGGAAGGTATTTCGGGGATTCGCCGGATTGTTCCGCTCGACGATAGGGACGCCGTCCCAGGTGGATTGCGCTCCAGCGATGCAAAACCGCCGGCGTCCTGGCAAGCGTAATTCAAGGGAGGAAAGCGGTTGATTGCCGGTGTTGCGAAGCTGGTAGTCCGAGTCGACGCGAATCCGTGGGTCAGGCCCCGATGCAAACTCGACGCGGATTTCCTGTTTCTCGATGGTGTATCCGGGTCCGGAAGCGGCTGCGCAGGAGCAAAGCCAAGTGCCCGCGGCGACAAGTAAGAGACAAAAAAGCAAACGGAGATGAGACCGTAGCTCCAAAGCGACTAGATTGTAGCGGGGGAACTCGGAAGAAGCAAAAGTGAAGAGCGGAGGTTAGTGGCGCTTGCGAAGCGGAAGCATCAGCGGGGCTTGCGGCCACGGACGCGAACGAAGGAAGTGTTCGCATGATTGCGGGCGGCTTCGCGGACGCGAATTTCTCTTTTAGCCTGTTCGTCGGTCATTCCTGCCTTAATGCGCTCGAGAATCTGGTTTTCCGTCAAGCCGGTGTTCTTGAGTTCCGAAATTTCGGCGCTGGCCATTACCGGCTGGCCGTTCAGATGGCGATGAAGCACGAGTTGCACGGTCGAATCGGATAGGCCAATCAGCTTCAGCGTGACGGCATCCAGGCTTATTGTGTCCAGCTGGTCTGCGCGCGCGATCTCCAAAATTTGAGGCTCGACGAATCCGGCGCCGGCCAAGTTCGCAGCGGAATCGCCGCTAGTGAAAATGTGCTTGTGCTCATGCGCGGCGGTGACTAACTCGACGCAAGTGTCATCGCTGATTCCGGCGTGCTTCAGCTTGACCACTTGGGCGACTTCCTGGTCCGAAATGCCGAGCCCTTTAAGCTGTTCGATATCGCTGGACCACATTCCCGCGTGGTCCAACGGACGGTAGTCCGTGAGGGGGTGCTGGTGACAACCTACGGCCAGAAAGACACACACACCGAGAAGCATTCGTTGGTACCGCATAGTTCCATTCTAGGGGAAGCACAGCAGAAAGGGGCGGAGTGTGTTCGGGTGATACCCGGCCGAAAGTACAGGAGGGAGGCGCTCCTAAGCGACTCTTGGCAGGTCGCGTGTGGCTTCAACAAATGAATAAGCTTTTCGATTGGTGGAAACGGCAGAATTTTGCGGCGGGAGCCCGCTAGTAGGTTGTTAAATCTGGTAAACGCGCTCGACTCCGAAGACGCCGGAAACTTTTCGGATATTGACGAGGATGGTTTCAAGCTGGCGGCGGTCCACAATTTCCAGGCTGGCTTCAATGCGGGCATTTTGCTTATCTGGGCGGCTCTCAAGACTGCGAATATTGGACCCCGCGCCGCTGATAACCGCCGTGATTTCCGCCAGAAGGCCAGCACGGTCCTTTCCACGGATCGAGAGTTGAACCGGAAAAGTGGCGGCATTTCCGCTTCCCCACTCGACGGCAATGCGGCGTTCGGTCTGGTACATGAGGTTTTGAACGTTGGGGCATGCTCGCGTATGCACGGCCACTCCTCGGCCGCGCGTGATGTACCCGACTATGTCGTCGCCTGGAATCGGATTACAGCATTTTGCGCGGTACACAAGCAGGTCATCGTGGCCTTTGACGATGAGCGGAGCTTCGCCGAACCCCAGCATGCGCTTGACGGTTCTGACCAGCGTAGGTTTGGAATCTTCTGCTTCCGACTCCGCAGGTTTTTCCGGTTCTCCGAGCAAGCGAGCGAGAACTTGCCGAGCCGAGTACTTGCCAAAACCGACCGCCGCGTACAGGTCCTCCAACTTTGAGAGTCCATAATCGGCGATCAATTTGTTCCATTCCGCTTCCGGTATTTTCTTCAAGCCGCGGGGGAAATGCCTGGACTCCTTTTCGAGCAGCTTCTTGCCCATCTCGGTGGCTTCTTCCCTCTCGTGCAGGTTTATCCATTGGCGAATCTTGCTGCGGGCATGCGGGGACTTCACGAAGCTGAGCCAGTCCCGGCTCGGAGTGTGGTTCTTCTGCGTTAGAATCTCGACCACATCGCCGCTGACGATCTCATGGCGCAGCGACACCATTTGGCCGTTCACCTTTGCGCCTACACACTGATGTCCTACCTCCGTGTGCACGGAGTAGGCGAAGTCAACGGGAGTCGCTCCACGGGGCATCTCCAGCACGCGACCTTTGGGCGTGAAGGCATAAACCTCAACCGGCGCCAAATCCACTTTCAAAGTCGAAAGAAACTCTCCGGGCTCCTGCAGCTCCTGCGACCACTCGATAAGCTGCCGCATCCAGGCGATACGCTGGTCATCATCTCCGGAGGCAGGTTTGCCGCCTTTGTATTTCCAGTGCGCGGCGACGCCTTCTTCGGCGATGCGATGCATCTCCTGCGTGCGGATCTGCACTTCAAAAGGCTGGCCGCCATGCAAAACGGTAGTGTGCAGAGACTGATAAAGGTTCGGGCGCGGCATGGCGATGTAGTCTTTAAAGCGGCCCGGGACAGGACGCCAGATGTGATGCATGACGCCAAGGGCGGCGTAGCAATTTCGCTCCGTGTCCGTAATTACGCGGACGGCGAGCAAGTCATAGACCTGCTCGAGACTGGTCTGCTGCCGCAGAATCTTGCCATGCAGGGAATAGAGCCCCTTGACGCGCGCTTCCAATTCCGCCGGGATGCTGCTCTCGACGAGCTTCGTGCGAATTGTTCCCTGAACCTCCTCCAAAAACCGCTGGTGCACGGGGCTTTTTTCCGTAACCTCTTTTTGCAGCGCGAGAAAGGCTTCCGGTTCTAGGAAGCGAAACGCCAAGTCCTCGAGCTCGCCGCGAACGACTCCCATCCCCAGGCGATGCGCAATGGGCGCGTAGATGTCCAGTGTTTCGCGGGAAATGCGTTGTTGCTTTTCCTGCGAGAGGTACTCCAGCGTGCGCATATTGTGGAGCCGGTCTGCCAGTTTAACGAGAACGACGCGAACGTCGTTGACCATCGCCAGGAGCATTTTGCGGACATTTTCCGCCTGCCGCGTTTCCGGGGCGGTCATATTCAAACGGCTGATTTTGGTGACGCCTTCGACGAGATGGGCTACCTCGGGTCCGAAACGCTCTTCAATGCGAGCGACGGGGTATTCCGTGTCCTCGATAGCATCGTGAAGCAGGGCGGCGGTTAACGTCGTAGCGTCCATACGCATGTCCGCGAGGATGTGTGCAACTTCGAGAAGATGCGAAATGTACAGATCTCCGGAACTGCGGAACTGGTCGCGATGTCGTTCCGAGGCAATCTCATACGCGCGGCGTACCACCCAGGGATCCTCGGAAGGACGATTTCTGCGGAGTTTTTCGAGGAGCTCCTCGAAGCGGAGTTCAAGCTGGCGAACGGCGCGGTCGCGCTGGAAGCTCAGCGGAACATTGCTGGGAGACGGCATATCCTAGTGTACGCCCGATAGGGGGCGGTGCGCGAGTCGAGGCGGAGAGAGAACGTTGTGCGGTCCGAAAATGGAAGGAACGCCCTTCCAGGCGCACCTTCGATAGAAAATCGATTTATTAAAGACGATTTGATGGATCACTGCTTAAGGGGCTTGTTGCGTCTGCTCCAGGCGCTTCTGCTTGATCTCCTTGATCTTGTCCAGTAGATCATCCGCCTGCTTCTGGAGCGACGCACGCTCATCCGCGCTTTCCACCATGTCGGCTTTGCGTCGATACAGAAGACCAAGGTAGGCCATGGCATCATCATAGTCCGGTTTGAGCGAGATTGCTTTTTGCAGATCGGCGATTCCTTCATCCACCAGCGGGCCATACTTGGTGGCATAATCCGTACGGAGAGTAGCGGGTAGCGGCTGGTCATCTTTTACCTGCTTCTTGACGTTGTTCTTGTTGTAGTCCAGCCTCATTTCACCGTTGCCACGCCATGCCATGGTCCAATCAATGACCCCGATCCAGTAATACGGTTCCGGATCATCGGGTTTGATCTGAATATGCTTCTGATGATAAGTCTTCGATTCCTCGAAGCCCTTTTCGTTGACCGGCGGCGTACCCGCCATCTGAAAAAGGAGCGAACCGATGCCGTCGATGGCCGTCAGATTGTTCGGATCGGATTGCAAGATATCCTGAAATTCGTTGATCGCCTGGTCCCCCCGTGCCTTGTTCTCCGCCGAAGGCGCGCCGGGGATATACAAGCTGGCGTACGCAGTAGCCAGATAAACTCGGGCCATCATCAAATTGGGGTCGAGTTCCTTGGCGCGCTTGAAATTCTCGATGGCCGAGTCCGACTGGCCAGCCTTAAAGGCGTTCACGCCCTTGTTCAGGAGATCGCGGGCCTTAAGCTTATTGCAGCCCGAAACTCCAACGCTAAGGATTAACAACGCTGCCAGCGAAACGGTCCGGCGAGCAATACGAACTGACGCATAAGTCATCGGAGCATCCATCCCAGCTAGAATTCAGGTCCGCCCTGCGAGGGGCAAATCTACACTATTTAATGCGCGATTGCGAGTTCCGGCGTCATCAAGCCCACCGTCGTAATTCCCGAGGCCCGCATTACATCGATAGCCCGAGCGATGACTCCAAACTCGAGGGCAGCGTCGGCACGAACAAAAGCGATGTGACTCGCGCGCCTCTTGAAAATTTCCTCGAGCCGAGCCTGAAGATCCTGCCATTGCACCGGGGCCTGATTAATGCGCAGCGTCCCATCGCCGAAGACTTGCACAACTATCGCTTCCGAACGCCCTGGCGGATTACCGACCGATTGCTGGGGCAAGTCCACCGGGAGGCCGAACTGAGCCTGAGGTCGAATTGCCATGAATATGACCAAGAGCACCAGCAGAATATCGATCAGCGGAACCACGTTCATTTCCGAAATCGTTCCGCCCTTTGCACTGCCGGGAGAAATTCCCATAAGCCACCTCGCCTCAAGGAAAATGCCCCGCGAGGAGGACTCTCACACCCTGCACGCCGGCCGGGAAGCGGCCGTTGCGAACCCCTTTAGGGAAACCTTACTGCCCGGCCTCGAGCTTGGCCGTAATCAAGCCGACTCTGTCTATCCCTGCTCCGCGCATAATGTCGATGGCGCGAGCCACTTCCATGAACAAGACGTCGTTGTCTCCCTTGACGAACGCAATTTTCTCGGCGCGCTCCTTGAAGATCGTTTCGAGACGCGGACCGAGGCCATCCCAGTTCGTGTCTTCGTTGTTGATCTTCAGCTTGTTGTTGGCAAGCACCTGGACGACCACGGTCTTGTTCTCCAGCTCTTGATTTTCCTGTTTGTTCGGATTGGGCTGAGGAACAAGAGCGTCCAAACCGTGAGGAGTGAGCGGAGTGATGACCATGAAAATGATCAGCAGCACAAGCAAGATGTCGATAAGCGGAACGACGTTCATTTCCGCCATTGAACCGCCCTTATTTTCTCCAACAGACATTCCCATGGTGAATCTCCTGTTAGCCTGCGCCTTGCGGGCTTTGCAGGCCATTAAGCCGCGCCAGGTGGGATCCGGCACGGCCATTCTGACTCAGCAAACGAATAGTGCCGGTAGCCATCATCTCCGCCGAACTACTCTTCAGGGCATCAATCTGCCGATGGAGAAGTAGGAGGAGGCGGAGGTGACGTCCTGCGTTCTAGATTTTGCTCGGTCAAAAGACCAAGCTGGTCGACGCCGGCGGAGCGGATTTCGTCCACCACCGCGACAACGTCACCATACTTGGCACGAGCGTCACTTTTCACGTATACAGTTTTATCAAGACGCGCCGAGATCATGTCCTTGATCTGCCCTGTGATGTCGTCCTTGGTGATCTTTGTATTCTTAAGGTAGATCGTTCCGTCTCGAGTAACCGCTACGATAATCGCGTCATCCTTATCGGCGTCCTTCATCTCATGCGCATTGTTGACCCTGGCCATATCCACAGGCAAAGTCTTCTGCAACATGGGAGTGACCACCATGAAGATGATGAGCAGCACGAGCATGATATCGGCCATCGGGATGACGTTTGGCGCCGCCATCTGCGCACCGACTTTTGGCTTGTACCCCATTGGCTTACCTTATTTCTTCGCGCCGCGACGCAAAATGAAGTAGTTGATCAATTCCATCGAGGAGTTGTCCATCTCGACGTCGAAAGCTTCGACTTTATTGGTGAAGTAGTTGTACGCCCACACCGCCGGTACGGCGACGAGAAGTCCGAGAGCCGTGGTGACCAAGGCTTCGGCGATACCGCCAGCGACGGCCGAAAGACCGGTCGCTTTGCTGGTCTCAATGCCCTTGAAAGCGTTCAAGATGCCGACGACGGTTCCAAATAGACCGACGAAGGGTGCCGTTGAGCCGATGGTGGCCAGCGCCGAAAGGCCACGCTTCATTTCCGCGTGAACGATGGCGACGGAGCGCTCAAGACCGCGCTTGGCCGCTTCAATTACGTCGGAGTCGGTGACTTGCTGGGAAGCGGATTGGAATTCCGAAAGGCCGGTTGCCACCACTTTGGCGATATGGCTCTTCTTGTTCCGCTCGGCGATAGCAATCGCTTCGTCCAGCTTGCCTTCCTTCAAGGCTCCGGCAACCTGCTGCACGAAAACGCGCGACTGCTTGCGGGCCGCGCTATACATCAGGGCGCGGTCAATCATTACGCCGAAAGAATAAATCGAGAGAATGAAAAGGATCGCGACAACGATCCGGGGAAGGGTGCTCATGGATGACCACATGCTCCGGAGATCCCAGGAAGTCGCCTGAGATTGCAGGAACAGGGCCGCATTTACAAACAAGGTCGCTACCATTCGTTTTGCTCCTTAGTTCTGATGACTCCGGGTTTCCCGGAATCAACGCGAGAGTTTGCCAAACTTGCCGCCCGGACCAGCGCGCCTGTCCCACGACCGGCACGCCGGACCGCTTACTGATTAAGAGAGAAAATTACGTCAATGGTGGTGTCAACTTCGACCGGTTCGCCATTGAGAAGCGTCGGCCGATAGCGCCACTGCCGCACCGCATCGAGCGCGGCTTGTACCAGCAGTGGATGCCCAGTGAGAACTTCGAGTTGCTGCACCGAGCCATCCTTGCCGATAATGGCGTGCAGGCGCACAGTTCCTGAGATGCGCGTCTGCCGGGCGAGAGGCGGGTACACGGGCTGGACTCTGTTGACCAGCATGGCCTGGGTTACGTTTCCGCCCTGCCGGATGCGGGAAACCGTTGGCTTCGGCGGTGGCGGAGCTCCCATGCCTCCGATCACGCCGCCGATAACGCCGCCCATCGAACCACCAGGCACGCCGCCTGGGACGCCGCCTTGTACGCCAGCATCCATCGCGGGGGCATCTTCTTTAATAATCTTGATATCTTTCGGAATAGCTTTCGGTTGCATCAGTTTGCCCGCGTCCATCAAGTGGACTTGCGGCTTGACGTGCACGATCGTCGCCGGAGGCGGTGGCGGAGGCGGCGGAGGAGGTGGCGGCGGAGCAGTGAGCATAGTCGCCATCATCGTCTTCGGCAGCGCTTCCGTGTAAATCAGCGGAATAAGGATCAGAATACCGACCAGAACGGCTTGCACAACCATCGAGAGCACGACGGTCCAAGGCTTGTTTGTCCGTTTCGTTTTCCCTGAAAGCACCATATCTTCAAACATGGATCCTACCTCCTCCCGGTGGGAGCTAGACGTCCGGGGACGCCTTCACTTCCGCGGGGCTTGTTGCCGGCTGCGGGTCCGGTGCCAACTGCCACGCCCTGGCCACGCCAGCGATTCCAGGCGACCACAAGCGGTGCAGCAATACCAAAACTGGAGTACGTTCCTACCACAATCCCCACCACCAGAGCAAAGGAGAAAGCACGAAGAACCTGGCCGCCCATCAGGAACAGGACGAGCACGGTGAGGAAAGTCAATCCACTGGTTAGTATCGTCCGGGAAAGCGTCTGGTTGATGGACTTGTTGACGACGTCTGCGAAAGGCTGACGCCGCAGCAAACGATTGTTCTCCCGGATGCGGTCGAAGATGACGATCGTATCGTTCATCGAATATCCAACCAGCGTAAGAAGGGCCGCGATAACCGTCAGCGAAATCTCGAAATGCAGCAGCGAGAAAAATCCCAAAGTGATCAAAACGTCGTGAAACACCGCCAGGACCGCGGCTGCTCCGTACACGAGCTCGAATCGAAAGGCAATATATACCAGCATACCTCCCAAAGCATAGAGGGTAACGTAGATTGCCTGGCGGCGAAGCTCGCCTCCCACTTTGGGGCCGACGATCTCCACGCCGCGAATGGCGAAGGAGCCCAAAGCGTAGTTAGCTTTCAAGGCAGCAAGCACCGCCGGTGTGACGCCATCAACTTTCGAGAGGTCATCGAAATTAGTCTGGACTCCGCGATTGCTCGAGTCGCGATAGTCCAGTATCTTTTTTGCAAGTTGCTGATAGCGATCGCCGGCATTGGTAGAGAGAAGAAGCGGGTCGCGTTGCGTCAGGAAAGCGGCCAAAGTGGAAGGAGTGGCGGCATTGAAGTCGGGTTTTGAAGTGTTGGCCACGCCGTAGATCGCGTTCAGTGCAGTAAGGACTCTAGTCTTGCTGGCTTCTCCGGCTTCCTCTCCTTGCCCCTTCTGTTCGACGAAGATCAGAACTTCGTTGGCGTTGGAGCTGGCGATGTCACTGATGGTCTGGATTTCACTATTGCCTAGCCCTTGGGCGTTTAGGCCGCTGCGAATCTTATCGATGTTTGGAGGCTGAGCGAAGCGGACGTCCACGTTGGTTCCGCCCTTGAAATCAATACTGTAGGGCAACCCGCCACCGCCAGGACCGCCTTTGAGGAAGATGGAAGTCCACCCGGCAATCAGCAAAATAGCGCTAAGAGCATAGAAATACTTGGCTTTGCCCATCCAATCGATGTTGGGCTCTTTAAATAGCTCGATCATGCGCCTTTTGCTTCCCTTTCTTAGACTCCAGCGTCTGTGGGTTTGTTCCCACAGCCTCCCTGCTCAGCTTGGGGGTGCCCGCTGGAGATGGCAACCACTCTATCGTTACGTCCTGGAAAATCTTTGGCCCTATGCGTCCTAGTACGCCCTAAATGCTCAGCTCGCTCTGGCGGTCCATCTTGGCCAGATGATAGTGAAAAATCGTCTTGGAAACATAAATGGCGGTGAACACGTTAGCGATCAAACCGATCGTCAACGTGATGGCAAAACCGCGAATCGGCCCGGTGCCGAACAGAAACAAGAAGAAGGCGGAGACGACGGTCGTGACGTGGGTATCGATAATGGTGAGGAAGGCCTTGTCGAAACCCGCTTCGACAGCAGAAGCTGGAGACTTGCCGTTGCGTAATTCTTCGCGAATGCGCTCGAACACGAGGACGTTGGAATCCACACCCATGCCGATCGTCAATATGACCCCCGCGATGCCTGGCAGCGTGAGCACTGCGCCAAAAAACGCCAGGGCCGCGAGCAGAATCACCAGGTTCAGAATGAGCGCAAGAACCGCGTTCGCGCCGGAAACCCGGTAATAGACCAGCATGAATAGCATCACCACTACCAAACTCAAAACAGAAGCCTGTACGCCGTGGCGGATCGAGTCGGCTCCGAGAGACGGTCCAACCGTGCGCTCTTCGAGATATTTTATGGATGCAGGAAGCGCTCCCGCCTTAAGGACGATCGCAAGATCGTGCGCGGACTGCTGACTGAAGTTGCCCTCGATCATGCCGGAATCGTCGATGCGCCCATTAATAACTGGCGCGGAATAGACGCGATGATCAAGCACGATGGCCATCTGATTGCCAATGTTTTGCTGCGTGAACGGACCAAAACGCCGCGCCGCTTCAGCGGAAAGCGTAAAGTCCACAACCCACTGACCGGGATTATTCGTGTTGCGATTTTCTGTGGCGCTGCGAAGATCCCGGCCGGTGACGACGGCTGAGCGGGACAAGATATACCACCCCTCGCCTTCGGGCGGGGCCCCGGAAGCTGTCCGAGCTTCCGCTCGCCCTGGAACAAGCTCGGTACCGGCGGGCAAAACTCCGCCGTGCTTGCTCAAGGCGTCGGTCTGCGAAGTGTAGACTGTGGGATCCTCGACTTTCCGCAATTCAAGCTGACCGCCGGCTTGGATGACTTCTTTCGCGCGCGAAGGATCTCCTTCGCCCGGAAGCTGTACAAGAATTTCGTTGTTGCTCTGGCCGCCGCGGAGCTGAATTGTGGGCTCGGTCAAACCGAGAGCATTGATGCGCCGCTCGATGGTCTCGAGCGACTGCGTCATGGTCGTTTCTTGAATCTGCGCGATGGCCCCAGGCCGAAGAGTCAGCGTGTAACCGGTCGGGTCGCCTGCCGTCGGCGCCATATCCCAAACGTTTCCGAATTGCTGGCTGACGTAATCGCGGAATTCCGATAGCCGCGCGGTATCCGCATTGCGCACCGCGATGTGCGTGTCATCGACGCGGCGCACTTCATCATAGCGAATGTTTTTTCCGCGCAGCCAGGTGGTCACGCGATCGACCATTTGGTCGGTCTCTTGGGAAACCGCTTCCTGCACTTGCACTTGGAGAACGAGGTGCGTGCCACCCTGGAGATCTAGTCCGAGCTTGATCTGATGAGAAAAATTATCTTTCAACTGCGCTACGGACGTGGGAAACGAAGGGAGTCCCACAAGCCCGTAGATGCAGCCGAGAATGACGAGAAGGATGAATACCGCTTTCCATTTCAGATTAGGGTTCATGGTCAGAAAGTCGAGCGCGCAGTCTGGCCGCGGGCGAAGTTATTTCGCATCTTCCGATGCCTCCACCTGCGCAATTGCCGAACGCGCGATGCGTATTTTTACTTGGTCGGCGATTTTGAGGATAACCGTCTCACCGTCTATGCCGTTGATGGTTCCGTAGATGCCGCTGTTGGTCACAATCTTGTCGCCCGTTTTGAGCGCGGCGATCATCGCCTGCATCTTTTTGCGCTGCCTCTGCTGCGGCAGAATGAGCATCACGTAGAAGATGGCCATCACCACGACCATCATGACCAGCGGATTGCCGAGGAAACTCGCCGGACCAGAAGACTGGAAAAAAATCGCCGCAAACATCGTCAAGTAGTGCTCCGTTCCTTTCGCCAAGTTCCAGCCTGCCCGGCTTCGCAGAAGATGGCATTAGCCCGGCGGATTGGCTTCCCCGCTCTCACAGCCCGCCGGATTCTCTGCTCGTGTTGCCGCGCAGGTCAACCCCAGCCGGGCTGGGGCTGCACAGGAAGAATCTCGGACGCTATTCCGGTCTAATCTTCAGGCCCGGCTTACAGCATAGCGTGCATGCATCTCTGATGAGAAATTCGCTAGGTTCCCAAACTCGATAGCCTCGCGGATTTGCCTCATTAAGTCAAGGTAAAAGTGGACATTGTGGTGGGTGGCCAGGATTGCCGCGTTGAGTTCTCCGGCAGCGAAAAGATGACGAAGATACGCGCGCGTGTAGCGCCGGCAGACCGAGCAGGAACAGTTCGGATCGGGCGGACGCTGGTCCTGTGCATATTGCGCGTTCTTAATGAGGACGCGTCCTTCGCTGGTGTAAAGGCAAGCGTGACGCGCGGCGCGTGTAGGAAGTACGCAGTCCATCATGTCGATCCCGAGCGCGACGTAGTCGGCGAGCTGCTCGGGCTTGCCGACGCCCATCAAATAGCGCGGGCGCTCGCGGGGCAAGAGCGCGGTCACCTCGCCGGTCATCTCGCGAGTCAATGCATGCGGTTCGCCCACCGCAAGTCCTCCGACGGCGTATCCGGGAAAATCCAACTCAAGGAGTTGCATTGCACTTTCGCGCCGAAGATCAGCGAAAGTCGCTCCTTGTACGATGCCAAATTGCCATTGCGCGAATTCGCCGTTCCGGCTGGCCTGCGCCAGAAAATATTTCCGCGCGCGCGCAGCCCATTCCGTTGTGCGCGCGACAGCGGCTTCTGCCTTGTCGCGTGCCGCCGGCGTCTCGATGCACTCATCGAGAACCATGGCGATGTCCGAACCCAGCGCGAGTTGAATCTCTGCCGCTTTTTCCGGCGTGAGCAAATGCTCCGAACCGTCCAGATGCGAACGAAACCGCGCGCCTTCGTCCGTCACCTTGCGCAATTCGGAAAGACTGAACACCTGGAAGCCACCCGAGTCCGTGAGAATCGAATGGGGCCAGGACATGAACTTGTGTAAACCGCCGAGTTTGCGCACCGCTTCGTGCCCCGGGCGCAGATACAAATGATAGGTATTGGCGAGAATGATTTCGGCGCCCAGTTCTTCGAGCGCCTCGTTGCGCAAGCCCTTCACGCTCGCCTGCGTGCCCACGGGCATAAAGAACGGCGTCTGCACCGCGCCGTGCGGCGTGTTCAATACGCCGCGACGCGCACCCGTCGGATCGGTTCTTGTTACCTCAAACGAAAAACTCACGCCCCGATTGTATCAGGAGAAGATGAACGCCCATCCCACGCGGCAGACTACGTAGGCGGCCCACACGCTGAATGCAATCACGTAAGGCTTCCCGCCCTTGAGCTTTTTCGGGCTAGTGACAGCAAATCCGATGGCCAGGAGGATTAGCGTCCAGATTGTAAACACATCGAATGATTTGCAGAGCGCCACTAGCCATTTCGCGGAATCATCGGGCAGCACCGCCGCGAGATTCGAAGCCAGCGGATTCTCCAGGTCCAGCGTTCCTGGCGGTTTCAGGAAGATAACCAGCAAGAGCAGCGGGCTGCTAATTAGCCCCGGCATAAATGCGTGAGAGGCGATTGCCATGGACGTGCCGAAATTTGTGGAAGCTCCGCCTAGCAGTGAATATGCGCCCCAAAAGACCAGCGCGAAAATAAGCGCTCCGAGGATCGGCCCGATCACGCCAATGCAATACGTGACAATCGGCGTGATTTTTGCGCCGCCTTCAATGCGCTGCTCTTTTTGCTCGGCCGACAGTTGAGCGGCTTGCGGGCTCTTCTCGATTTGCTGGCTTATGAACTCGCGCCAGTTCATCCGTTGATTAATTCCAACGCTGACCGCTATGCTAAGCAACGTAATAACTACGATAGGAAGCACCCATGAAGGCTTCCTCACGATGTCCTCATAGGTCTTTTGCGGCGCATACAAAACACCAAGGAGCCGACTGAACGCGCTCATGTGTGCTTGTGGCTGCTCAGGCGCAGCCGGGGGAACGGCAGTTGTTGTTGCCATCGGGAAATCCTCCGCCACGAAGTTGGAAAAACTCTCTGTTAGAGCACTACGCAGGGAGCCTTCCAAAAATTTCAATCGGCGGATTCTAACCTAATAAGGCCGAGGCCGACAGTTTGAGTTTAAGAATGTCCGGATCGTAGAAATGGGTCACGCAGCCATCTTAGTGCTGAATCTCGGAACACGAAACGCGAAACTCCGCGCTTGTGTCCTGTGGTAAGAGGATCTTCGATCTAACGTGAGTCTAGCGCTTGTCGTGCGGAATGACGAACTTCAATGCCGTGCGTGTCGAGGAAAAGCCGACCACCTTCACATCTTTCAAACCCGTCTTCCGTCCGGCCGTGATCACATCGTTTTCGGTGATGCTCTTCTTCCCTTTGGGATAGACGATCCATAACGCTGCGGCGCCTTTCACGGACCTCGCCATCTTCGCAACTTGCGAAAGCTCCTTCCACGAATCGGCCGCATAGAAAATCGCATCGGAGCCGGCCGCCACCTTGCCCTTCGTCACGATGGTCTCAAGATCCTTGAGTTCCTCGAAAAGTTCAGCCTCAAAATTGCCTACCATCGAAACTCTCGCGCCAGCTTTCACTCCGAGTTTTTCAATCCGTGATTTTGGATGGAGTATCTTTTCGCGCCACTTCTCCGCGGCAGATCCCAATACAAAAACAGCCAATCCGTCAGCGGTCTGCAAACGCAATTCGCCGTCGGCCGACTTGGCCGACTTGATCGAAGCAAATGGAATCTTCAAGCGGAAACCGCCACGAAAAAGAATTTCGTTCGTCTCCAGCAGCGCCTTTCCATCAGATACTTCCTTCTCAAATCGCACCCTGCATTTCAGTTCGCTTCCCATGAAGCACCGCTTTCGATTGCCGGAACATCGGCAGACGTGAACAGATGTAAACCCGCCCGCTTCTCCGCCTCAATTCGGCTCGCCGACAATAGTAAGCTAAAGATCTTTATGGCAACCGCGATAACACACCGTGTGGACTGGAAGCTCATCTGGGCGCAGCGCGGCTTCCGCTATTTCTTCGTAGCCATGTTTGTGTCGCTCTTCGGCAGCGGCATGAATTTCGTCGGCGTGAGCTGGTACATCATGGCGGATACGCATTCCACGGTCAAAGTCAGCCTGCAGGTTATCGTCGTCACACTCCCCGGTCTCTTTATTCCGTTTCTCGGCGGTGTGCTCATCGACCGCTTTGACCGCCGCTATCTCGGCCTTTCTCTCGACCTGGTTCGCGGCCTTTTCGTCCTGGCCACGGCTTACATTGCGTGGCGCGGAGATCTCCACCTCTGGCATCTCTATGCCATGACGCTGATCACCGGCACCGGCTCGGCGATGTACTGGGCCACGGTCAACGCCCTCGTCCAGGAAGTGATCCCGGCCAGCCAGTTCACTGGCGCAAACGCCGCCGTTCTCATCGGCGTCCAAAGCGGCATGCTCATCGCCGGCGCATTCGTCGGATTCCTCTACGACCGCGCCGGCATCGCGGGCATTCTTTGCATCGACGGCCTGACTTACTTCGTCTCCGCGTTTTGTCTCTACAGCATCCGCAGCGGCTACGTCTCGCCGCGCGATCATCTGAAATATCCCCGCGAATATTCCGAAGCCACCGAAGCCACCGCGGAAGCCCTCGAGACTGGCGAAAATCCAGAAGTCGCCGAAGCCGGCCTCTCCCTGGCCGTCTACGCCGACCTGAAAGAAGGCTTTGCCTACCTCAAAAAACAGCCGCTCGTACGCTCCCTGGGAGTCACGCACTCCATCATGATGGCCGGTGTGGTGAGCGCAAACGTCGTTCTCGTGGCCCTCGCCAATGACATCCTGCATGCCGGCGCGCGCGGCCTCGGCTTTCTCGAAGCCGGCTGGGCCACAGGCGCGATCACTGGTGGCCTGATCGCAAGTCAGCTTCGCAGCTCAGTGCGTATGCCGTTCTATGTCGCGGCTTGCGCGGTACTTGCCATCGGCCACATGGCGACGCCTTTCGTTGCGTTTCTCACCGGCGCGGTTACGCTGCAGGTTCTCTTCGGCCTTTGCCGCGCCGTCGGCGGCGTCACAGCACAGTCCGGACTCATGTCCATCCTCCCCCGCCACTTCATGGGCCGCACGCAATCCGCAATGGCTATCTTCACGACGTGCGTTCAGCTCGCGATGAGTTTTGCCCTGGGCGTCATCGCGCAAAGCGCCGGCATCGTAGCGGGCTATGCTTTGCTGGCGCTTCTTTATACTGGGGCGACGCTCTCCGCGTCCCGCGCTCGCCAGCTCATGCGGTAGTATCTGAAGTCCTCCTCGTTCGGAGGTTCCATGCCGTCCTTTTACATCGTCCTCGAGAAAAATATTCCCAACCTCGATATTCATGTCAACGGCAAGCTTCTCGCCAAGAAGAGTGGCTTTCTTGAGAGCGTGGCAAGAAAGATCGGTGTAGCGCCTTTGTTCAGTTTTTTTAGTGTGAGCCGGTCAGAGGTCAACTCGTTTCTGGACGCCCACGGAGAAAGCGTCGAGTGCATGGGCATTACGGTTCCCACAGAAAGATGGTTTAGCGCTGAGGAGGGATTAAATACTGTGAGAGAGCTTGTTAGCCATCTCGAAAAGCTCGAGCCGTCGGAATCAGAGCTGACAATAAGTAACCTGAAAGAGTTCGAGCGAGTGTTGGAAGCTGCAAATCAGGCCGGCGTCCGCTGGCATTTGGCTATCGACTACTGACGTCGCGCACATCGCCTCGCAGGCCAAAGGGTATATCTTTACGCGGGCTTTGAAACGAGCGGCGTTCGAGCGGCCGCCTGAGAAATACCATCCTGGCCGAGCAGATCGACCGCGGCTTGGTTGAGCTTCGCGCGCATCTGGTAGCGCTCGTTGGCACGCGTGATGTATCTCACGCCAATCTCGATGCCTCCGGCCACTGGTTTCACATTGATGGCCGGCGCCGCCGTCAGTGTCCGATTCGTGTCGCGCGAGCGCGTGACGCTCTGCCATTCTTTTTCGGCCTGCTTGGCCGTCTCCGCCGTCGCTTCGAGAACTTTTTTCTGGATGGCATCGACAAGCGGGTAAGGATCGCGTCCGGCGGGCAAGACGACTTGCAACTCGTCCCACAGCCACTGGCCAGAAGTCGAGAAATTGAAGTAATGGCCTTCAATCGCGAAGCTGTTTGTAAACGTCACGCGCCGTCCGGTGGGATGCCCGGAGTCCGTCCAATTTCCGGTTTCGAGCAATACGGTGTGAAACATTCCGAGCTCGACCACTTCGCCAGTCACTCCGTTGATCTCCACCCAATCTCCCAGCCTGATCCCGTTCTTGCCCATCAGCACAAACCAGCCCAGGAAGCCGACAATGAAATCCTTGAGCGCTACCGTCAGGCCCGCGCCTGCCAATCCAAGAATTGTCCCCAGCTGGCTGGGTGGCCCGAAAATCACAAGCAGGACGAACAGCACCGCGACCACCTGGATGGAAACGCGTATCAGCGATCGCATGGTCTCCAACTGCCGGCGATCCAGGGCCGTCCGCCCGAGAACCATTTCCAGCCAGTTGTCGAAAAATAATCCGACGAGAAGAATGCCCAGAATAATGATGAAACCGATCAACGCCCGGTGGATGGAGGTTTTCTGATTTCCGGCGATGACTCCGATCCACTTTCCGTAATTGTTGGCGAGTTGTTTCTGATCTTCGATTCTCTTGTCGAGCGACTCCAGCTTCTTCTGTTGGGCTGCGCGCTTCCAAGTTGCTTTCACCAGCGCCGCGGACTCCTCGTGGCTCAGCGTCGCCTGCGCCGGAGCGTTCGTGGATTTCGGAGAAGCGTTAACTGGTCCGTCGACTTTCGCGGTCTTGATCTTTCCCGCGTCGAGCTCCTCCTCGAGTGCATTGTGCTGCGCAGAAAGCGATGCCGCTCTCGTTTCCGCAGCTTCCTTGGCCTGCCACAAGAGAAGTTGTTTCTGATGCAGCGCCAGCCATTGCGCAAACCTGTTAATCAATCCGCGTTGTTCCACGGCGTTGGTCACGGTAACGCGCATGGCATCCGTGGCCTCCGAGGAGACTTTGTGCTCTTGGATCATTGCTTCGATGCGGCTCTTCGGATCACCGCCAGCTCGTTCCAGGTCCGCTTTGGCGTCATCCACTTCATCCTGATGCTCCTCTTGATGAGCCGACGCGAGCACGAGCTGATCGTCCAATGTGTCTTTCCGGGCTCCGGTGGCCTTCGCATCCTCGGCTGTCAGCCGCGCCACCAGCGCGTTGTCGGCATCCAACGCAACTTCGGCCCTTTTCAATCGTGACTGAATTTCTTTTGCCTGCGCGCTTAATGCCGGGGGATGCTCTTCCACTTCCCGCTCGGCCGCGGCATAGGCCAGATCCATATGATGATCCGCCAGCCGCAGCGCCTCCTGCGCGAACGTTTGTTCTTCGGCGCTCGTCGGCAGCTTCGCGAGCGCCTGTGCCGTCCATAGGGGCGATTGGTCCACCAGCGGAGCCGGCGCGGAAACCGCGCCGTTAGAGGATTTGCGGGCCAGCGGCGCTCCAGCGGGCTGGCCGGTGCGCAAAAATCCGTACACGCTCACCGCTATGAGAATCACAAGGACTGTCGCGACGGCTTTCTGTCTTCTTTTCATACTAGCCTTTTGGCTGGGTCTCCAATTTTAATATGCTTCTCCTCCGCCACAAACAACTCCTTCCGCGTCCCGGGCGCACCTTCGTTATTCGACCGTTAACCTTGCCATTGCATGCCAATTCGGAACAGTGGCCCATCCCGAATTGCCGTGATGCTGGCACGGTTCTCGATATGACAAACGGCGTTTTGCGCTGCTTGTCGGGCGCGGCTCCTGCCCCTAATCTGGATGCTGGTGACTCCATGCAGAATTCGCGGCTGCCCAAGACCATTTTCGTGGTCGTAGCGGTATTGGCGGCCATCTACTTTTGGTCGACATATGCGCAGTTGCCGGACGTCGTTGCCTCCCACTTCAACGCGCGCGGCGTCGCCAACGGCTGGCAGCCGAAGTCTGTTTTCTTAGCATTTTTCGTAGGTTCTGTCGCCATTGCCGCGCTGTTGACTTTCGGAGTTCCGTGGATCTTCTCCAAGATGCCGTTGAACTTGATCAATCTTCCCCATAAAGAGTATTGGCTCGCACCCGAGCGGATGGCGGAGTCTCTCTCACTTCTGAACCGGTCTTTTGCTTGGTTCGGCTGCGCCGTCCTCGTGGTCGTCGCTACCGCCGTCAACTACGCCATCGGACGCAATCTGCATCCGGACGCACAGCTCGATGCTCCCGTGCTTGTCTATGTCCTCGGCGGTTTCGTGGTGTTCGCGGTCCTGTGGTCGATCCGAATGCTCACTCACTTCGCCCGGATCCCACCCGACAACTTCCCGCCAAAATAAAAACGCCCCGACTCGGTCGGGGCGTTTTGTTGTGCAAATTTCGAGTCTCGAATTTCAGATATTCCTACAAGTAATCGCGCGAAGGCCCTTCCAAAAACGCCCGCAACTTCCGCGAACGTGATGGGTGCCGCAGTTTCCGCAGCGCCTTCGCCTCAATCTGCCGGATGCGCTCGCGCGTTACCGCAAACGACTGTCCCACTTCCTCGAGCGTATGCTCGCTGCCATCATCCAGGCCAAACCGCATCTTGATGACTTTTTCCTCGCGCGGCGTCAGCGTCTTCAAAACCGACGACGTCTGCTCCTTTAAATTCAAATTGATCACCGCGTCGGACGGCGAAACCACGGCCTTGTCCTCGATGAAGTCCCCGAGATGCGAATCTTCTTCTTCGCCAATCGGCGTCTCGAGCGAAATCGGCTCCTGTGCGATCTTCAAAATCTTGCGCACCTTGGACACCGGAATGTCCATGCGCTTCGCAATTTCTTCCGACGTCGGCTCACGCCCAAGTTCCTGCACCAGCTGCCGGCTTGTGCGCACCAGCTTGTTGATCGTCTCGATCATGTGCACCGGAATACGAATCGTCCGCGCCTGGTCCGCAATCGCGCGCGTAATCGCCTGCCGGATCCACCATGTTGCATACGTCGAAAATTTGTATCCGCGCCGCCACTCGAACTTGTCCACCGCCTTCATCAACCCGATGTTGCCTTCCTGAATCAAGTCGAGGAACTGCAATCCACGGTTCGTATATTTTTTCGCAATCGATACGACCAACCGCAGGTTGGCTTCAATCAATTCTTTTTTCGCCTGTTCGGCCTCCGCTTCGCCCCGGTGAATAAAAGTCAACGTGCGCTTCAACTCAGTGAGCCCGACCTCGCTCGCCTCCTCAATATCCTTCAGCTCCGTCCGGCGCGTGCGCAATTCCTTGCGCGCTTCCGCTGCCACGTCGCCTTTCGCGGCGTCCACACGGCGCTCCAGCCGTCCCGCTTCGCGTTCCAGCGACTGCAAGCGCTCGACTGTTCCGCGCATCTTGTCGATCAGCCGCTTTTTCTCGAACGGATTGAAATCAATCCCGCGAATCTCCACCGAAATCTCGACGCGCGTCCGCGCCACCGCCCATTTCGCCTTGATGTACGACCTCTTCTTGGCCTTCGGCGACTTATCCAGCTTGACGGCTTGCTTCAACGCCAAATCGTACAGCTTCGCAATCTTGTCGATGTACTTCAGCGTCTGCTTCGTCTTGTTGGCGATTTTTTCTTCGGTCAGCTCCTCGTCGTCAAACTGAACGATTTCCTTGATCGACCGCGCGCCCTTCCGCAGATCTTCGCCCACCGCAATCAGTTCCTTGATCACGATTGGCGAACGCGTGATCGACTTCATCACCACCAATTGCCCGCGCTCGATGCGTTTCGCGATGGTCACTTCGCCTTCGCGTGTCAGCAGCGGCACCGTGCCCATCTCTCGCAGGTACATGCGCACAGGATCGTTTGTCTTTTCGAGCGACCCCGGCGTCAGATCCAGATCGCTGCCGCCCTCGTCCGAGTGCGCTTCGTCTTTCACCACGACATCTCGATCGCCAGCCTCCGCGGACACTTCCACTGCCCGCGCGGCCTTCGCCGACGCCTGATCCTCGTAAATCTCGATCCCGTTCCGCTCAAATGTAGTGAGCAGGTCGTCGATCTCTTCCGAGGAATGCACCTCCGCAGGAAGCGAATCGTTCACTTCGTCGTAAAGCAGGTATCCCCTCTCCTTGCCGATGGCAATGAGCTGCTTTACCGCATCATATTTTTCTTCAAGTCCCACTGCTGCCACGAATTCCTCCCAACTTCCACGCGCAATTCCTGGAAAAGCCGGTCAGGGACGCCGGATACTTTTTGCAAAGGCGCAGGCAGTATGCCGCGCTGGCGCAGTCAACTTCTCTGCGGTCACCGTAAAGAACTGTGGGGAATCCCCCACCAGGTCACTCGTCTTTTTGTGAATTCTTCTATGATGCGCCGCGCCGTCAGCTTGCCGTTCGCCCTGTGCTTCGCCCGTTTCCCGCACTCAGAATACGGTCCCTCGGCCCTAAGTACATCTATATAGATGCATTTAGACGCCAATCCGTTACCCGCAAAACCCTATTACGCTACACGCTTAACTCTATCCTCGTCAACAATTTAATCAGTGTAACTCTGTGGAAGAAGTTGTCTTCGGAGGTTCCCTGGTTCGCGGAGCGGCCTGTGTATGATGTCGGGCGGGCAATTACAGGTAACTTCCAAATGGCATCTATCTTCTCTCACGCGGTGGCAGCCCTCGGAATCGGAGCCTGTTTCTATCAACCTCGCACCCCAAAGCGAGCCTGGGTGCTCGGAGTTCTCTGTTCGGTCATTCCTGATGTGGATGTCATCGGCTTTCCGTTGGGCATTCGCTACGGCGACTTCTGGGGCCATCGGGGATTTACGCATTCTCTGCTGTTCGCAGCACTTCTGGCGAGTCTTGCCCTGCTCCTCGCATTTCGTCAAGCTGTTCCAGGCTTGAGCCGATTCGCCTTATGGATGTATTTCTTCCTGGCGACAGCCAGCCACGGCTTCCTCGACGCCATGACCGACGGCGGCCTCGGCGTCGCCTTCTTCTCTCCCTTCAACAACGCGCGCTATTTCCTTCCGTGGAGACCAATCCGAGTTTCCCCGATTGGCATCAGTCGTTTCTTCACGCATGGCGGTCTTGTTGTGATCCAGACCGAACTGCTCTGGATTTGGCTTCCGGCAGCGCTCCTGATGGCCTCGGCCTGGCTCATTCGCCGCCGGGTTGCGTTATCACGCTAGCTTCACCTTAGAATCGCGGATGAGCGATTGACTATCCGTCCCTCATTGCGAGATTCGCCTCATCCCAATGCTTTGGCCTATACTCCGTCCATGCGCCGAACTATCTCGATCCTTTCTCGACTCCTGATTCTTGTTCTTGCCTCGACGGGTACTCTTCTCGCCCAAGCTAGCCCAGACTGGACCCAACCCTTCCCGCCTTTTCGCATCGCAGGCAACATGTATTACGTAGGAAGCAAGGGGCTGGCGAGCTTTCTGATCACCACGCCGCAAGGCAACATCCTGCTCAACAGCGATCTCGAAGCCAATGTGCCGATGATCTCCGCGAGCATCGAAAAACTCGGATTCAAATTCAAGGAAACAAGGATTCTCCTCATCAGTCACGCGCATTGGGATCATGATGCCGGCAGCGCCATGATCAAGCAGATGACCGGCGCGCAGTACATGGTGATGGATGCGGACGTTTCCGTGGTCGAATCGGGCGGCAAAACGGATTTTCAGTACGGCAACACTCCCAGTTCTCTTTACCCGCCCGCCAAAGTGGATCGCATACTTCACGATGGCGACCAGGTGGAGCTTGGCGGCACGGTGCTGGTCGCTCACCTTACTCCCGGCCACACCAAAGGTTGCACCACCTGGACCATGAAGGTCACCGAACTCGGCAAAACCTACAACGTGGTAATCGTTGGCAGCCCCAATGTGAATCCCGGTTACAAACTCGTCCACAACGCTGCCTATCCACAGATCGCCGAAGGCTACCAGCGCATGTGGCGCGTTCTGAAATCATTGCCCTGCGATATTTTTCTTGGCGCCCATGGCGGCTATTTCGGCCTCGAAGAAAAGTACCCCTTGATGAAAGAGGGCGGCGCAAACCCGTTCGTCGATCCGGACGGCTACAAAATGTTCATCGCCCAAAAGGAACAAGACTTCCGCGCCGAACTCGCCCGCCAAGAGCTCGCCGCCAAATGAGTCACTCAGTCGGCGAGTAAGCCACGCAGCCTTCCGCGTGGAGGGAGGACGGGCCATCCAAAATTACAAAAGCATGACGCACTTTTGCGTTGACAAAGGATTACTTTAAGCGTATAAGAAAGACTGGGTACGATTGTATCTTACCCGGAATAGCGCCAGCATCCTTAGCTGGCGTTTTTTGCTTTTCGGGGGTTGCGGCCGCCTAAGTACTTTGTTCTCCGCCCTCAGGGAACGGATTCCCTTTTGCACAAATTTTGGGCAAATAAGTCCTGCAGAATCAACACTTGCAAAAGTGTAACAAAACACAGGACTTTATCCTTCTTTAGAATGAACACTTATGCAAAACCCAGGGGGAGGGCCTGTTATTTGTTAACTAGCCTTGCTGACCCTGGCTGGGGAGCGGGGCTCCGCCCTCTTGAGATTGCTTTCAAGCTGATCCGGGCAGCCACTCAGAATTCATCTCGCGGCCGCAAGCCGCCGCATCAGGTCCTGCTTCTTCTCCAGCAGCCCGCGCATTTCCGTCACGGGCGGGTTGGCCTCAATGCTGCGCTGCACGTCCGCCAACTCCCGCTCGGCTTGCCGGTGCTGCAAAGCCTCGACGCAGCTGACCGCCTCTTCCCAAGTCGGCTCGCTAGCTTCCTCAAACAGAATCTCGAAAAGTATGCGCCGGTCTCGCTCTTCAAGTCGCGTGGCGACCTCCGTAGCCTGCATCGGCTCGTCGGCCAGGCTCGCGACGATCAGCGCCGCGAAAATTTTCTCGGTCTCGAGCCCATGATAGAGCTGCGCGGCCTGGAGCCGCTGCGCCAGTTCACGGCGAAATTCCTCGGCCTCCGCCAGCATACGAATCAACCGCCGCTCCACCGGTTTCGCGGAGCGGCCCACCAGCTCCGGCTGGATCTTCAATTCGCTGTGTCGCTGCGTGGCTGCTTTGCTTAACGCGGCGCGCAACACCGGTTCGTCCAGGTGAAGCTGCTGCGCAATCCGCGTCGCCCATTCCGAGCGAAGGATGGTATTTGGAATTTTTTGAACGTAGGGCAGAAGAAAATTCACAGCTCGGCGCTTCCCCTCCCCAGTCGTCAAATCCATCTTCCGCGCCCGCGCGATTAGGTAGTCCACGTACGGCGGCGATTCTTTCAGCAGCTTCGTGTACTCCTCGACGCCTTTCTCGCGGATGAACAAATCCGGATCAGCTTTCTTGTCGCCGACAGGCGGCAACGCCAGCACGCGCACTTCAAAATCTTGCTCCAGCAAGAGAGACACGGAACGTTCCGTTGCCGCCTGGCCCGCGTTATCGGGGTCGTAGTTAACGATCACGCGCTTCGTAAAGCGGCTTAGCAACTTGATCTGCGGCTCCGCAAGGCTTGTTCCGCAGCTTGCCACCACATTGCTGATTCCCGCGCGCGCCACGGCAATCGCATCCATGTAGCCTTCGACCAGCACGGCAAAATCCGAGCGCCGCAGCGCTTCCTTGGCGCGATCCAGGTGATACAGCACGTTGCTCTTCGAGTAGATCGGCGTTTCCGGGGAATTCAAATATTTCGGCTGGTCATCGCCCAGTGCGCGAGCGCCAAACGCCACGATTTTTCCTGAATCATTCGCAATCGGAAACGTGATCCGCCGGCGAAACCGATCAAATAACCGGCCGCCTTGTTCGCCTCGCGAAATGAGTCCGGACTCGACGAGCAATTTCTCTGGATATTTCTGTTTCAGGAATCGCAGCAGGGCGTCACCGTCGCTCGGCGCATAGCCGATTCCGAAGCGGTCAATCGCTTTGTTATCGAGCCCGCGGTCCTCGAGATAAGCGCGCGCCGCTTTGCCCTCGAGCGTTCCGGAAATCTGTTTCGTGAAAAAAGTCTGCGCCTCGCGGTGCATCTCCACCAGCGCCCCACGCTGCTGATTTTCTTTGCGCTCTTCGGGAGAGCGTTCTTTGGGACGTGGAATTGCGATGCCGCACTTCTCCGCGACGGTCCGTACCGCCTCCGGAAACGCGGACTTGTCCATGTCCATCACA